>RCUI01000080.1_pt1 | contig 35663 bp, 35 predicted proteins | sample 2166121 | NCBI WGS metagenome assembly RCUI01 (sample SAMN09932700, study PRJNA488358) | compost metagenome | feature: garden; material: soil; isolation source: compost soil in succinic acid-enriched culture | place: Germany: Experimental Botanical Garden Goettingen | collected 2016-01-27
GCGACCAGTTGTGAGCAATAATAATCGTTATCATTTGCAAGTCAAATGAATTTTCTGTCATTCCGTAAAAAACTTTTACCGAATGCGCTCCCTCGCACTATCGACGGCTCTAGCACCGTTGTCGCAGTACTTCCCACGTTTAACGCTTAGCGCATAGGCTCAAGATCGCTGAAGAGCGCTCGGCGTGTGTTCCAGCATTGTTCTGGCCATGTTGATCATGTGCATCACGGTCAGCGCCAGATCCCGGTGCATCCCCTGTAAACCATTGGCCGCCTCGTGCGCGGTAGCGGCAGCACAACGCAGCAGCTCGGTCGCGTGCTCGGTGGCCTGAGCCTCGTTCAAACCCTCGCGCGGCACCAGCCAGCACGCCTTTACTGCATCGGCAGGTGGCGTGGGATTCAGGTAGAAATCCAGCGCACGGCGGGCGGCATCGCTATTGCTCAGCGATTCGTTGTCCAGGGGAAGATCCTTGTCAGAGGGGTGCTTTTTCATTTGGCTGCCTGCCTTGTGAGTGAGCAATGAACGGTTGGGGCAAATACTAATACGATTTGTAGTTGTCTCTAATCTTTAAATACTACAATTTGTGTATTGAGCGCCGAAGGGCAGTCCGTATCGTGCCAGCGATGGATAATTGGACTGAACTGGTTAAAGCCAGAATGCGTGATCTGAAGATTACGCAGGAAAATCTCGCCGAGCGGATCGGCGTCACTCAGGGCGCTGTGGGCCACTGGCTGCGTGGTGGACGTCAACCCAAATTGCGCGTGCTCAACCAGATTCTGGTAGAGCTGGGGTTTGCGCCGCTGCAGATTGTTTATCCCCATCAACTCAAGGAAAGCAGCGGTGTGTATGACACATCGAGTTTCCCTGCCGCCGTGACGGGCGCCGATGGCCATCGACACGAATTGTATTTTCGCTATCCAATTTTGACCGGGGGCGATTTGGACCCTGAGCAGGTAGCGGATCCCAGCGCGCAGCAGTCAAGCGACTATGCAGCGCAAGGGCGAGGGTTCTGGTTGCGCGTCGAAGGCGATGCGATGACCGCACCGATGGGCCTGAGTGTGCCGCACGGCATGTTGATCCTGGTGGACACCGGGGTGGGTGCTGAGCCTGGCAAGCTGGTTATCGCCCGTTTGCCAGGCTCCACGACCACGGTATTCCGTCAGTTGATTGAGGAAGGTGGTCAGACCTACTTGAAGCCGCTTAACCCCACCTATCCCAAGGCCCTGTTTACGGAGCAGACTGATGTGATCGGCGTGGTGGTGCAGGCATTGGTCAAGTTCTAACACCGCGGCACCTAGGCCCTGTACGAAAAGCCTTGATACTCGGTGATGCTGCGTTGAAAACAGCCTCGGAATGCTCATTTACAACCCGTAAACTCCGCTTCCTCGGCTGTTTTCGCCTTGCCTGACGTTCGTCTCAAAACTTTTCATACAGAGCCTAGGGCGTGGCGATGAGCTGCAGTTGCCGGCTTATCTGGGCAAACGCAGGTCGTAGCGGCACCTGCGGCTGTAAACAACGCCGCTGTAGCAAGCGCAGCGCGTCGCAATCGTCGTCGCAACAATCGAGCAATTCACCCAACAACACCCCGAATGCCAACACTTCGATGCGCTGCAACGCCGCCGCCGTTGGGCTGTCATCCTGGGCGTAGAACGACGCCGCGCCAAAGTCGCCGAGCAAGCACTGACCCTGTTCATCACAGAGAATGTTGTGCGCATACAGATCACCATGGGCAATGCCGTGGTGGTGTAAGTGCTCGCCAACCGAGGCGATCGCACAGGCCAGGCGCTTGACGGCTGCCAGGCTCAACCGGCGTTCGCTGGCATAGGTGTCGCGGGTGCACGCCTCAAGGGTCGGTGGCCCGGCCAGGTTGAACCAGTGTGGGTCGATCAATTGCATCACCAGCGCTGGCAACTGGTCGGGGTGGTTGTCGATGCGCCCTGCCAGGCGCACTAACTGCGGATGATCACCGGCGGCAATGCAAGCGTGCATCTCGTTGAGAGGAGAGCCATCGCTGGTCATCTGGCCTTTGTACAACTTGACCGCCACCGGTGCGTCCTGCTGTTGCCAGTTGGCTTGGTAAATTACCCCGGAAGCGCCTTGACCCAGCACGTGGGCAAGGTTGATGTGCTGCCAATCGATGCGCGGGCAATGCCCGGCATCTTCGGGGGCACAGTAGGCTGGGGGCAAGGGGTTGCCTGCGTAGGCCAACCAGGCCAGACGTGGCAGGTGCAGGAGCCAGTCCGGGAGCGTTTGCAACTGGTTGGCGGCGATGCGCAGCAGTTCAAGCTTTTGGCAACGGGCAAGGCGTTGCGGCAGCTCGTGCAAGCGGTTGCCGGCCAGCATCAGTTTTTGCAGCTCCGGGCAATCGCCCAAGGCCTCGGGCAGGGCACTGATGCAGTTGTCGGTGAGGATCAGCGCACGCAAGCGTCGGGGCAGGGCGGCGGGGCTGACCTGCTCGATGCGATTGCTTTTGAATCCGACCACTTCAAGGGCGGGGCAGCGGCCCACGCTTTCCGGCAACCGGGTGAAGCGGTTGTCCGAGCAAAACAGCACCCTGAGTTTGTACAGGCGGTCGAGGTCGTCGGGCAGCTCACTGAGGCGGTTGCCGGTCAGGTTGAGGATTTCCAGGCTGTCGGCCAGGTCGAAGATTTCCTGGGGGAACTGCTCAAGCCCGCACTGCAGATTGAGGCGGGTAACGCCTGCCAGTCGGCCGGCCTTGAGATCGTCGAGGGTATGCATGGAGTGGATACGGGGCCAGTGAAGAAAACGCGGCGGCCATGATACCGACAATCGGCGCGGCGCATGCGACTTAAGTCCCATGGCAGACTGACCCTTGCGGTTCATACTCGATGCTCGCCCTTTATAAATAACAACAAGTTCAGGGTTTGAATCGATGACCTATCAGCACAGCTACGCCCATTCCATCACCGATCCTGCCGCATTCTGGGCCGAGCAGGCCGATCACCTGGCCTGGTACCACAAACCCCACAAAACCCTTACTGAAAACCCCGATGGTACCCATCAGTGGTTTGCCGACGGGCGCCTGAACAGTTGCTACCTGGCCCTGGATCACCAGATTGAGCAGGGGCGCGGCGAGCAGACGGCGCTGATCTACGACTCGCCGGTAACCGGCAGCCAGCAATCATTCACCTATACGCAGTTGCGCGATGAAGTGGCGCGCCTGGCCGGGTTGCTGCGTTCGCTGGGGGTGGAGAAGGGCGACGGGGTGATCATTTATATGCCCATGGTGCCCCAGGCGGCCATGGCCATGCTCGCCTGTGCCCGCATTGGCGCGGTGCATTCAGTGGTGTTCGGCGGCTTTGCCGCCAATGAGCTGGCGCTGCGTATCGATGATGCCCGGCCCAAGCTGTTGCTGACGGCCTCTTGCGGGCTGGAGTTCGACCGGGTCATCGCGTACAAACCGTTGGTGGACCGCGCGCTGCAACTGGCTAAGTACCCACCACGCCAGGTGCTGGTGCAGCAACGCCCGCAAGCCTTGGCCACGCTGGTCGAAGGCCGTGATCTGGACTGGCAGGCGGCAGTGGCCGGGGCAAGTCCGGTGGCCCCGATCGAGATGGCCGCATGCGACCCGCTATACATCATGTACACCTCAGGCACGACCGGAAAACCCAAGGGCATCGTCCGCGAAAACGGCGGCAATGCGGTAGCCCTGTGCTTTGCCATGCGCCATATCTATGGGATGCAGGCGGGGGATGTATGGTGGGGGATATCGGATGTCGGCTGGGTGGTTGGCCATTCCTTGATCGTCTACGGCCCGTTGATGAGCGGCTGCACCACGGTGTTCTATGAGGGTAAACCGATCCGCACGCCTGATGCGGGCGCGTATTGGCGGGTGGTCGAGCAATACCGGGTTAATGGCCTGTTTTGTGCGCCGACGGCCATGCGCGCGATTCGTAAGGAAGACCCCAACGGCGAGCTGATGCGCCGTTATGACCTGAGCTCCCTGCGCCAGCTGTTTCTGGCGGGCGAGAAGCTTGATTCCAGCACGCATCAGTGGCTGGAATCGACCAGCGGCAAGGCCGTCCATGACCACTGGTGGCAAACCGAAACCGGCTGGCCGGTCACCGCGCCCTGCGTCGGTTTGGAAGGTAGCACGGCACGTTCGGGTTCCAGCAACCGCGCAGTACCGGGTTACCACGTGCGGGTGCTCGATGACGACGGTCACTTGCTTGGCGCCAACCAACAGGGTGCCATCGTCATTGCTCTGCCCTTGCCGCCGGGCTGCAGTCAAACGCTGTGGGGCGACCACCAACGCTACCTGGAGGCGTACCTCACCACTTATCCGGGCTACTACCATACCGGCGACGGCGGCTATCTGGATGACGATGGCTTCGTCTATATCATGGGGCGCACCGACGATGTCATCAACGTTTCCGGGCATCGGCTGTCCACGGGGGAAATGGAGGATCTGGTCGCTCGTCATCCGGCCGTGGCCGAGTGTGCGGTCATTGGCGTACATGATGAGATCAAAGGGCAGGTGCCTTTGGCCCTGGTGGTGCTCAAGGATGGTCAGGGCATCAACGAGGCGGCCTTGCAGAGTGACCTGGTGACTAGCGTACGTGAGCACATCGGTGCTTTGGCTTGTTTCAATCAGGTGCGGGTGGTCAAGCGCCTGCCCAAGACCCGCTCAGGCAAGATACTGCGTGCGGTGCTGCGCAAAATTGCTGACCAGCAAGCCTACACGCCGCCCTCGACCCTGGACGATCCGGCGGTGCTTGGGGAAATCGAGGCGGTGCTGGCGGATTTTGCTCGGGCGGGATGAGGCTACGGGGCGATCCATCGCCGGTGTTGCCGGCGATGGTTTACAGCTGCTGGCGTAACTGCCCGAGGCGGCTGCGGGTACGCGCCAGGTCGCTCGCGCTGCCACCGAGGCTTTCGGCCAGCGGCAACTGGCCGATCAACACCAGGTGCTTGTCCTGGTCATAGAGCACATCCACCAGATTGATGAAGCGCTGCTGCTCGGCCACCGAGCAGTCTTCCAGGCGCGGTAAACCATCGATGATCCAATGGTCGAAACGCCGGGCCAGTTCCAGGTAGTCGATGACTGCTGTGGGTTGTTCACAGAGCTGGGCAAAATCGAACCCCAGGGTGTCCTGTTCAATGAGCCGGACCAGCAGTTGGCGTTTACCGACCTGCAGGGGTATCGACACTTCGCCCAGCTCCGGCAATTGCAGCGCCTGACGCTGTGCCGGGCTGCCCGGCCAAAGGTAATGGCCTTGGGTAAAACGCTGCTGGCTGGCATCACTGGGCAAACTGCGGTAATCCTGCTCGCCACCGACCTCCAACACCTGCATACGACTGTTGATCAGGCGGATCACCGGCTCGAAGCGCTGGTGGTAGAGCGGGTTGGGGAGTAAACCTGCGGGCGCGTAGTTGGAGGTCACCAGAAGGAAAATCCCGCGCTCAAACAGGGCCTGAAACAGCCGGGTGATCAACATTGCGTCGCCGATGTCATGCACATGGAACTCGTCAAAGCACAGCACTTGACAGTCTTCGAGCAATTCATCGAGGGTGCAGGCCAGGGCATCCTGCTGATGGCGGTGCTCGAACATGCCCTGATGCAATCGGGCAAAGAAGTCGTGAAAGTGCACGCGGCGCTTGTGTGGCTGCACCAAGGCGTGAAAGAAACCCTCCAGCAGCCAACTTTTGCCTCGCCCGACTGCGCCATACAAGTACAGGCTACGGGCCTGACCTCGGTCGAGGGCGGCGGCCTGGGTGGCCATCTGTTCGATAACGTGCAGCTGGCCTTGGCTTAGGGTGTAGCCTTGGGACGCTGCCTTGTGGCGAAAATGCTGACGAACGGCGGCAGAACGATCGGCGTCTTCCCGTGCCATCGTTGCGAGTCGGTGACGCAGGGCGCGCAGCGGTGAACGTATCCATGAGGGTGGCAGGGCAGACAAACCGGGCTCCTTAGGGGATCGGGAAGCAACGACGGGTGTGAGCGGGGGCGGCTAATTTAACCAATAGGCTGCGGGGTTGCCAGCGATGCGGACACCGCGCAGCAACTGACACACTTTTCTTCAAGCTGGCAGCTTTGGGCTCGGCTGCTACCCTCAACGTCAGATCAATCCTGTGTTGAGGGATGACAAGGTGAAGGGATGCACGCTGGCGCCGTTGCTCGGGCTGATCCTCGTTGACAGCTCAGTTGCCGCCGAATTCATGGTTGAAGTCAAAGTGCAGGTGCAGCGTGGCTGCGTCCTCATCCACACGCCACGAGATGCCGGCGCCCAAGCGCTGGGTGTCCTCGACTTTGGCAGCACGGCGCGCCTCGATGCCCCGGCCGGGCCGCTGACCAGCCAGTTACTTGCCCAGCGCCCGCCGCGCCTTGAGTGCAACCCCGACACTGCTTATCAGGTTCAGGTCGATGGTGGTCAGCACGGCGGCATCGGTGAGGTGCGTTACCTGGCCAGCAGCCAGCCATCAGCACCACCCATTCCCTACCGTTTGTATCAGGACCCTGCCTGGCGTCAGCCGTTACCGGTCAATGTCGCGCAGCACGCCCGGGTGCCTGAATCCGGTTCGGTAGCGCTGCCGTTGTACGCGCGTATTGACAGCCTAGCCCAGGTGCCACAGGTCGGTCGTTACTCGGATCTACTCAAAGTCACCGTCACCTGGTAGTTGCCAGGGTCGGCGCCTGCTAAAGGAACTGGCAGTATGAAACCGCTCTTGCTGTTGACCGTTGGCCCGCTGCTGCTGATCAGTCCCGCTGCGTTCGCGGCCATGAGCGGCCATATCCAGGCCCAACTGGTGATCAGCAGTGCCTGCCAGATCAGCGGCGAGCCGGGCGCTGGGGGCGTAAAGGCGCCTGAGGCCGGTGTACTGGACTTCGGCAGCCAGGGCCCAAGCTGGACCGAAGCGCTGCACAGTGATCTGGAAGAGTCTGCCGGCCATGGCAGCTTGCAGGTGCGCTGCAACCCGGCGGTACGCGCGTTCACCGTGAGCATCAACGGCGGCGCCCACGGCGACGGTGCGACGCGGCGCCTGAGCAATGGCCGTGAACTGATTGCCTACGAACTGTCGGCTGACCCCTTGGGCCGGGCCCGCTACACCATCGGCCAGAGCCGCAACTTCTCGGTCAGCAGCGCTGCGCAGATTCCGATTCCGATCTACGGCGTGGTAGTCGCTCAACCCAAAGCGCTGCCCGCTGGAATCTACCGCGATACCCTGATGGTGACTCTGGATTGGTAACACGCAAGGAGAGACGCATGCACCCGAGGATTTCTCGCTTCATCTTCGCCGGCGTTGGCCTGGCCCTTGGCGCGCAAGCCCAGGCGGCCACGGTGACCGGTAACATTAACGCTACCTTGACATTGACCTCCAGTTGCCAAGTCAACGGTGGCAGCGGCGCCAGCGGCCTGAACTTCGGTACGCTTAACTTCGGCACTCACGATGCCATGTTCACCTCGGCCTCGGGTCAGGTGCTCGGCAATGGCGGGGGCGCCATGAGCATTCTGTGCTCCGCCGGCACAGTGCCGGCGATCAAGGTGGGTGCCGGAGCCAACGACAACCAGTCCGATGGCGGTACCCGAGCGCTTTCCGATGGCAGCGGCAACTATGTGCCTTATGATTTCTATACCGATTCGGGGCACACTCAGGTATTGGTCATCGACGGTGTGATCACCCTGCCGACCAGTACCGGGGTGGCGCAGACGGTCAATCTCTACGGTCAAGCCCAGGGCAAGGTGGGCCTACCTGCTGGGGTATACACCGATACGGTGGCGGTCGAGCTGAGTTTCTGAACCGTGATCCGTGTAGTGCCGACCGTGCTGGCGCTGCTCGCTGGCGGTGTGCCGGTGCCGCTGGATGCGGCCACCACCAGTACCTTCCAGGTCAGCGCCACGGTGGTGGCCGGTTGCCTGGTGGTCGGTGGGGTCAGCAACTACGGCAATCTGGATTTCGGCAGTTGGTCGGCGCTGTCGACCAGCAGCGTCACCACGGCCCTTGGGGGTACCACGGTGACCTTGCAATGCACACCAGGGGTGAGCTTGAGCATGAGTGTCGATGCCGGGCAGAACAGCGCCAGCGGCACGCGCAACCTCAAGCGCAGCAACGGTACGGCGCGGGTGGCCTATCAACTGTTTCGTGATGCCGGTTTCAGCCAGAGCCTGGGCATCAACCAGAGTGTGGCGGTGACCTACAGTGATCCGTCGGCGATCAAGCTACCGGTATTTGCCCGGGCGCAGTTGCCCGGCAATCTGCCGGCCGGCAGTTACACCGATGTGGTGCAAGTGGTGCTGAGCTTTTGAGCCAGCCTTAGGAAGCTTTGAACAATAAGGAGCGTGTGCATGAACCTGAGCGCTGGCGGTTTGCGCTTGAGCTACACCCTGTTGGTCTGTGGCGTTTCCCTGCTGTGCAGCGCACCGCTGCAGGCCGCGACATCCGTGCTGATCTGGCCGATCGATCCGGTGCTTGAGGCCGGGCAGAAAGCCGGTGCGCTGTGGCTGGAGAATCGCGGCGACGCACCGGCCAACCTGCAGGTAAGGGTGTTCGCCTGGCGTCAGGGTGAGTTTGACGACCAGTACCAAGCCCAGCGCGAGGTTATCGGCAGCCCACCGGTTGCCAACATCGCCCCCGGGCAGAAGCAGCTGATTCGCCTGACCCGTACCGGTACTTCTCCGGTTGGCCAGGAGCAGGCGTACCGCATCATCATCGATGAAATCCCTCCAGCATTGTCCGCAGCGAACAATGCCGATAAGCCGCAGGCTGCCATTCGTTTCCAGATGCGCTACTCGGTGCCGTTGTTCGTGTATGGCGAAGGCTTGCGCGGCAAGGTCGATGCCAGTGGCCAAAGCAGTGACAGCGGCGTCGGCAAGCCGGCATTGAGCTGGCGCCAGGTCTCGGTGCAGGGCAAGCCCTATGTGGAAATCCGCAACCGCGGGCCGGTGCATGCGCGCTTGACCGACGTGGTCGTACAGCAGGGTGGCCAGAGTCGGCCGCTGGTCGACGGTCTGCTCGGCTACGTGTTGCCCGGCGCAAGCATGCGCTGGCCGGCACCACAGACACTGACAGCCGCCTCAGTGCTCAAGGGTCGGGTCAACGGGCAGGAGTCCGCGCAAGCCTTGAACCAGGGGCAATGACACCGCGCTAGTAAAACGCTACAGGGGCCAGGGAGGACCCGGTAATGGTCGGATACGGTGTGTGAGGTTTTCTCTGGCGCTGCGGGCCTGTGGCCTGACCGTGCTCGGCTGCGGTCCGCTATTGGCTGGCGAACTGCCGCCACCGCCGGCGACCCTGGAAGTGATCGCCGATGCGCCGTTGTTTCTCGAACTGGTGGTCAACCAGATGAGCAGCCCTGAGCTGGTGGCGGTACAACAGCGCGCCGGGCGCCTGTACATGGCCAGTGCCGACTTGCAGGCGGCCGGCCTCGAGCTGCCTGGCGAGTATGGCGCCGAAGTGGCATTGGACAGCATTCCCGGTCTGCACAGCGACTACGACAGCCAAGGCCAACGGCTGGTCCTGCAGGTGCCACCCAGCTGGCTGCCGACCCAACGCATCGGCAACCGCCAACTGTACCCGGCCAGCGAAGCGCAAAGCAGCTTTGGCGCACTGTTCAACTATGACCTGTACTTCAACGACACCGACGACGGCGGCCGCTATCTGGCCGCCTGGAACGAGCTGCGCCTGTTCGACAGCTGGGGCACGCTGGCGACCACCGGCCAATGGCGCCAGGCCCTGGGCGGCAACGATTACGCCGATAGCCAGGAAGGCTTTCGCCGCTACGACACGACCTGGCGCTACACCGACGAAGCCCGCCTGCTGACCCTGGAAGTTGGTGACGTGCTCAGCGGCGCGTTGCCCTGGACAAGCTCGGTACGCCTTGGCGGCCTGCAGTTGTCGCGGGATTTTGCCGTGCGCCCGGACCTGGTCACTTACCCCTTGCCGGCGTTTGCCGGTGAGGCGGCGGTGCCGTCCTCGGTCGACCTGTTCATCAACGGCTACAAGAGCTCCAGTGCTGAGCTGCAGCCGGGCCCCTATACCTTGACCAACGTCCCGTTCATCAACGGCGCCGGCGAGGCGGTGGTGGTCACCACCGATGCCCTTGGTCGACAGGTTTCGACGACCTTACCTTTCTACGTCACCAGCAACCTGCTGCAGAAGGGCCTGGCGGATTTCTCGCTGACCGCCGGTAGCCTGCGCCGTGACTACGCGATTCGCGATTTCGCCTACGGTCCGAGTGTGGCGGCGGCCAGCCTGCGCTATGGCCTGAGCGACAGCTTTACCCTGGAAAGCCACGCCGAGACGGCCGAGTCCCTGGCCTTGGGTGGGCTGGGAGGGAACTGGCAGGTGGGCAACTGGGGAGTAGTCAATGCGGCGCTGAGCCGGAGCAGCTTTGACAGCCGCAGCGGTCAGCAATTGAGCCTCGGCTACCAGTACAACAGCCAGCGTTTGGGCTTCAACTACCAGCGCCTGCAACGCCGTGGCGACTATGCCGACCTGTCGTTGGTAGACAGCCCCTATCGGCGTCTGAGCCAGCGCAGCGAACAGCTGACCCTGAGCCTTAACCTTGATCGTTACGGCAGCCTTGGTGCTGGCTATTTTGACGTGCGCGCCGGTGACAACAGCCGCACCCGGCTGCTCAACCTGAGTTGGAGCAAGCCGCTGTGGGGCAATAGCAGCCTGTACCTGTCGGCCAACCGTGAGATTGGCGACAGCCAGTGGGCGGTGCAGGCGCAAGTGGTGGTCCCCTTTGACCTGCGCGGCACCTTGAGCCTGAGCCTTGAGCGCAACCAGGATGGCGAGAACCTGCAGCGGGTCAACTACAGCCAAGCGGTACCCAGCGAAGGCGGTGTCGGCTTCAACCTCGGTTATGCCGATGGCGACCGCGAGGCCTATCGCCAGGCAGATCTGACCTGGCGGCTGCAGTCGGTACAACTGCAGGCTGGGGCTTATGGCAGCGATGGCAGCATGACCCGTTGGGCGGATGCCAGTGGCTCGCTGGTGTGGATGGATGCCGGAGTGTTCGCGGCCAACCGCATCGACGATGCCTTTGTGGTGGTCAGTACCGACGGTTTTGCTGATGTGCCGGTGCGCTACGAAAACCAGTTGGTCGGACGTACCGACAACAACGGACACTTGCTGGTGCCCTGGAGCAGCGCGTATTACCGGGCCAAGTACGAAATCGACCCGATGGAGCTGCCGGCCAACGTGCAGACGCCAGCGGTCGAGCAGCGAGTAGCCGTGCGCCGTGGTAGTGGCTACTTGCTGGAGTTCCCGCTGCAGCGGGTGGTGGCGGCGAGCATCATCCTGGTCGATGCTGGCAACAAGGAATTGCCGTTGGGTAGCCAGGTGCTGCATGAGCAGAGCGGGGCGCAGGCAGTCGTCGGATGGGATGGGCTGGTGTACCTCGAAGGCCTGGCCGCAGACAACCGCCTGCAGGTGCAGATTGCCGGGGGTGGCCGCTGTCGGGCGCAGTTCACGCTGGCGCCCGAGCAGGACCAGGTGCCGTTGATTGGCCCGCTGGTGTGCCAGTGATGCGTTTGCGCCAGGCCCTTATGCTGCTGGCACTGTGCGCCAGTGGTACGGCGCACGCATTGTGCTCGGTGATCGATACCACGCCAGCCAGTTTCGGCACGATCAGCTCGACGCTGGTGCGCAGCGCGGTCCAATCGGCCTCCACCCTCAATGCCGGATTGCAGTGCACAGGCTCGCTGCTGAGCCTGTTGGCCACTGACGACCATTTCTACGCCACCTTTACCCCACCCGCGGGCAGCACAGGGCTGGTCGGGCCGAGCGGTGATGTGATCGGCTATACCTTGTATGCCAACAACACGACGAACTTCCCGATCAACCGTAGCCAACCCTACGACTTCGCCCGCAACGGCATCATCGATGCCCTGGGGCTGCTCAATGGCACTGTGCCAAAATCAGTGCCGATCTACTTGAAAAGCCTAAGCGGCAGCAACGTGGCCGCCGGCTTCTATCAGGAAACCTTGTCGGTGTATTGGAACATCAGTTACTGCTATGGCGTGAGCATCATCAACGTCTGCCTTGGTCGGCAGAATCTCACCGGCACTACCAGCCTGACGGTCAGCCTGACGGTGACCAACGACTGTCAGATCACCAGCCCGGCCATCAGCTTCGGCAGCGCGCCGGTGGTTGCTGGCTTTGGTACGGTCAACAGTAACGTCAATGTCTCTTGTACCAAGGGCAGCAACTACACGGTGGGGCTCGACGATGGCCAGAATGTTTCAGGCGGGCGTCGGCGGATGAAGTCAGCGGCCAACAATTTTTTGGCCTATGACATTTTCAAGAGTGCCAGTAGTGTGCGCTGGGGCAAGTTGGTCGGTGCGCGGCGCGCCAGTACTGAAGCGGATATCAATCCTGGTGCCGGGACCGGGACAGGGAGTCAGGTGTTTAACTATAACGCCAAGGTTTACCCGGATCAGGGTACGCCGCCGGCGGGGACGTACCTGGACAGTGTGATTGTGGATGTGCAGTTTTGAGGCGGCTGCATGCAAGCGGCCAGTGCTCCAATAGCACTGGCCGCGCATCGCCTCAGAGCCAGTAAGTCACCGCCCACCAGCCCAGCCCACCCATCACCACGGTATAGGGCAAGGCCATCCACACCATGCGCCCATACGACAGGCGAATCAGCGGTGCGATCGCTGAAGTCAGCAGGAACAGGAACGCTGCCTGACCATTGGGGGTCGCTACGCTCGGCAGGTTGGTGCCGGTGTTGATGGCCACCGCCAGGGTCTCGAAGTGCTCACGGCTCATATGGCCGTTGAGGAACGCCTGTTTGACTTCGGTGATGTAGATGGTGGCGACGAATACGTTGTCGCTGATGGCTGAGAGCAAGCCGTTGGCGATGAACAGCATGCCCGGTTGCTGGTCGGTTGGTAGCGTCAGCACCCATTGGATCAGCGGGGTGAACAACTGCTGGTCATGAATGACTGCCACCACGGCAAAGAACACCACCAGCAGTGCGGTGAATGGCATGGCGTCCTGGAACGCCCGGCCCAGGCGATGCTCATCGGTGATGCCGGTGAAGGCGGTGATCAATACGATCACCAACAGGCCAATCAACCCCACCTCAGCGATGTGCAGGCCCAGAGCGATGATCAGGATCAACGCTGCCAGGCCTTGTACCAGCAGGGCGGCGCGTTGCTGCGTCGTACGCTGGGCATCGTCTTCAGCTGCATAGGCGGCCAGCACCTGACGCACATTGTCCGGCAGCAAGGTGCCGTAGCCGAACCAGCGCAGCTTCTCCAGCAGTACGCACGTTACCAGGCCTGCGGCCAACACTGGCAGTGATACCGGGGCGACCTTGAGGAAGAAATCAGCGAAGTGCCAGCCCATCTCATGCCCAATCAGTAGGTTCTGTGGCTCACCGACCAAGGTGCAGACACCACCCAGGGCGGTGCCGACAGCGCCATGCATCAGCAGGCTGCGCAGGAACGCGCGAAACTGTTGCAGATCATCGCGCTGCAGTTGGGCGATGTCCTGATCGCTGTCCAGGTCCGAGTCCTCGCGCGGGTTATTGCCCGAGGCGACGCGGTGGTACACCGAGTAGAAACCGACTGCGGCGCTGATGATAACGGCGGTTACCGTCAGGGCATCGAGAAACGCCGAGAGAAACGCGCAGAGAAAGCAGAACAGCAACGCCAGCAGCGCCTTGGAGCGCACCCCCAGGAGGATCCGCGAGAACACAAACAGCAGCAGGTCCTTCATGAAGTAAATACCGGCGACCATGAACATCAGCAGCAGGATCACCGGGAAGTTGTGCTGCAGCTCATCGTACAGCGCCTGCGGCGTGGTCATGCCCAGCACCAGGGCCTCAGCGACCAGCAAGCCACCGGGCATCAACGGGTAGCACTTGAGGGCCATACCCAGGGTGAAGATGAACTGGATCACCAGGACCCAACCAGTCACCACTGGGCCGAGGGTGAATAGCAACAGGGGGTTGAGCAGCAGGAACAGGCACAGGGTGGCCTTGTACCAGCGCGGCGATTGTCCGAGGAAGTTGTGGGCCAGGGCGCCGGCCAGGGAGCGGGACATGAAAATGTATCCTAATAATTCAACAGGTGCGAAAGGTGCCGGATACAGGCCGTCAGATCAAGGTAAAAGTCCCGGTTTTGGCACAAGCGCGGTCTAGCCCGGCCTTGAGGCCTTGATATAGTCCTGCGATTGTCCTTCCCCCTCAAGGAGCGCGCTGTGACCGACTACCAGGCATTCAAGGTCGAACTGAACAACCATATCGCCCATGTGCAGATCAACCGCCCGGAAAAGTACAACGCGATGAACGCGGCGTTCTGGAGCGAAATCGTCGAGATTTTCAAGTGGATCGATGAGGCGGATGCCGTGCGCGCCGTCGTGATCAGTGGCGCGGGCAAGCATTTTTCTGCTGGTATTGACCTGATGATGCTGGCTTCGCTGGCCAACGAGCTGGGCAAAGATGTGGGCCGCAATGCCCGATTGTTGCGTAAGACCATCCTGCGTCTGCAGGCCTCGTTCAATGCCGTCGACAACTGCCGCAAGCCAGTGCTGGCGGCGATCCACGGTTACTGCATCGGCGGCGCCATCGACCTGATCTCGGCCTGTGATATGCGTTATTGCAGCAGCGATGCCCAATTCTCGATCAAGGAAATCGACATGGGCATGGCCGCCGACGTTGGCACCTTGCAGCGCCTGCCACGGATCATCGGCGATGGCATCCTGCGCGAGCTGGCCTACACCGGGCGCAACGTCGAGGCTGACGAAGCCCAGCGCATCGGTCTGGTCAACCGCGTCTACGCTGACCCTGATGCATTGCTCGAAGGCGTCTTTGCCATTGCCGCTGAAATTGCGGGAAAATCCCCCATTGCCGTGGCCGGTACCAAGGAAATGCTCAGCTATATGCGCGATCACCGCATCGACGATGGCCTGGAGTACATTGCCACCTGGAACGCCGCCATGTTGCAATCCACCGATCTGCGGGTGGCCGTGGCTGCCCACATGAGCAAACAGAAACCCGAGTTCGCCGACTGATTGCAGCGGCGGGCCCGCGCAAGGAACCGGAACATGGCTGTGCGTTGGACCACCGCGGTACTGGACACAAACCTCGCTGGCGGCTGGGCCGTCGCTCGCTGCAGCGAGGGCTTTCTGGTTGACGACAACGGCGCGCTGTTTGCGCGTGACTGGCTCAAGCGCCAGGATCTGGAGGTGCTGTTCGAGCATGGCATCGGCCATTTCGACGGCCAGCCGGTGTACTTGCTCGAGCTCAAGGGGCCACAGGCCGTGGCCGGTTGCAGCTGGCGCGGCTTACGCCAGTTCATGCTCGAAGGCGATTTCGACACCTACAAGATCCTCGGTTATGCCGCGCAGATCGCCACCTGGGCCCGCGAGCACCGCTTTTGTGGCAGCTGTGGCCAGGCCATGCGGCAGATTCAGTGGGAACGGGCGATGTACTGCCAGCCCTGTGACCTGCGCAGTTACCCGCGCATCTCGCCGAGCATGATCGTGCTGATCACCCGTGGCGACGAAATCCTCCTGGCCCGTTCTCCACGCTTCGTCACCGGCGTCTACAGCACCCTGGCCGGCTTTGCCGAGCCAGGCGAATCAGCCGAGGATTGCCTGGTGCGCGAGGTGCGCGAGGAAGTGGCGATCGAGGTGCAGAACATCCAGTACGTCGGCAGCCAGTGCTGGCCGTTCCCGCATTCGATGATGCTCGGTTTTCATGCCGAGTACGCCGGGGGCGAGATTGTCATGCAGGCGGATGAGATCGAAGACGCGCAGTGGTTCCGGGTCGATGCGCTGCCGCCGTTGCCGGCGGGGCGCTCGATTGCCCGTTACCTGATCGATCTTTACGTGGCGCGGCGCTTAGGCCTGGCCGAACCAGTGCTGCCACGCTAGGCGCACGGTCAGCGCCAGCACCACGGTGATGAACACCGGGCGGATGAACTTGCTGCCGCCGCTGATGGCGGTGCGGGCGCCGAAGAAGGCACCGACCATCAGCGCCGAGCCCATCGACAAGCCGACCAGCCAGTCGACCTGACCGGAAAAGATGAACACCGACAGTGCTGCAGCGTTGCTGACAAAGTTCATGCTGCGCGCCACGCCACTGGCCTTGACCAGGTCGATGGGGTAGAGCAGCAGGGTGCTGACGGTCCAGAACGCGCCCGTGCCAGGGCCGGCAACACCGTCATAAAAGCCCAGGGTCAGGCCCTGGGGCAGCTGCCATTTTTTCTTCACCGGTACATCGGCATCCAGCGGTGCCTTGGGCGTGCCGCCGAACAGCAGGTACACGCCGCAGAGGAAGACGATCACCGGCAGCATCTTGTTCAGCCACTCCGCCGGCAAGTAATGCGCGACTACGGCACCGATCAGCGCACCGACAAAGGTGCCGACCAAGGCGTGGCGCCACTGCGCCGGATGGAACAACTTGCGCCGGTAGTAGGTGAAACTGGCCGTGGCCGAGCCGAAGGTTGAACTCAGCTTGTTGGTGCCCAGCACCAGGTGCGGCGGCATGCCGGCGGTGAGCAGGGCAGGGGTGGTCAGCAAGCCGCCGCCACCGGCGATGGCATCGATGAATCCGGCAACAAAGGCGACGGCGGCGAGAATGGCGAGGGTGGTCAGATCTACGCTAAGTTCGAAAGGCATGGCATGGACTTAAATCGTTGGGCGCAGAAGGGGCTGCGCCCGAAGGCCGTTATGGTAATGGAGATGAAGTGGGCTGTCAGGCCATGCTGCGCTCATCTGTGGATGCCTGCGTCGCTTTCAGGTTCTTGTCACAATCTGCGACAACCGGCCGCACCCCGAAAATAAAGGGATACAGACGTACGGGACGATAGAAGCTGGAACCTTGGCCGAGCGGCATGACAAAATGTCGCGCTTTCACGACAGGCCTCGCGTGCGAGGCGCAACACCTTCCCAAAAGGATGGTTACATGACTGATTTACTGACCCGGCGCCAGGTCATGGCCGGGATCAGCCTGCTGAGCCTTGGCGTTCTGGCAGGTTGCGACCCCCGTTCCGGTGGCGCGCTCGATTTCAAGTACGGCAAGGACATGAGCAACAAGATCCTCGGTCGCTCGTTCAAACTCAAGGATACTCAAGGTAACGAGCGTACCCTGTCCAGCTTCTGGGGCAGCATGCCGATGGTGTTCTTCGGCTTCACCCAGTGCCCGGCGGTATGTCCTACCACCTTGGCGCGCGCCGCGCAGATCAAAAAACTGATGGGCCGCGATGGTGGTTTCTTGCAGGTGGTGTTCATCAGCCTGGACCCTGAGCGCGATACGCCAGAAGTGCTCGATGCCTACGTCAAGGCGTTCGATCCTTCGTTCGTGGCACTGACCGGCACGCTTGAAGAGACCGCCGCAGCCGCCAAGGAATTCGGTGTGTTCTACGAGAAGGTGCCAAGTGGCGATACCTATACCATCTCGCACACCTCGACCAGCTACGTCTTCGATTCCCGTGGCCAATTGCGCCTGGGACTGTCCCATTCACTGACCGCCAAAGAGTGTACGGAAGATCTGCTCACGGTCATGGAGGTATGTTGATGCGCTATCCAACCCTCAAACGCACCCTGGCCGCCCTGGCTGTTTTCGGCCTGGCCCTGCCGGCATTGGCCGACACCAGCGTCACCGATGCCTGGGTTCGTGCCACCGTGGCGCACCAGCAGTCCACCGGTGCCTTCATGACCTTGACCGCCAGCAGCGACAGCAAGCTGGTGGACGTGCAGTCGCCTGTGGCCGAAATCGTCCAGGTACACCAGATGACCATGAACAACGACGTCATGGGCATGAAGCAGGTGCGGAGCGTCGACTTGCCCGCCGGCAAGGCCGTCAGCCTCGACCCCAACGGCTACCACGTGATGCTGATGAAGCTCAAACAACAGGTCAAGGAAGGCGAGCAGGTGCCCCTGACCCTGGTGATCGAAGACGCCAAGGGCCAGAAGCAGACCCTCGAGATCAACGCGCCGGTACGTGCCTTGAACGCCGAAATGCATGAGCACAAGCACATGCATTGATCGCCCCGCGATGGTTAAAAAAAGCCAGGCTGCAGTCCACGACTGCAGCCTGGCTTTTTTGTGCGCGTCTTCAAAACTTCTACAGTAATAGCGTTCACTTCTCATTTACAAATCGTTACCATTCGCGCCCTTCTTTACAATCTTTACAAAAAGGAACGCATGGTGGCATTTTCGCGCATTCGCCCGGCCTCTCTTTCCGTGCTGGGCATGTTGGTTGCTCCAGCGCTGCAAGCCGAAACCCTGGCTATACCGGCAACCTCGGTCAACAGCAGTTATGAAGAACAGAGCTACAAGGCCAGCGAAAGCAAGACCGCGCTGAAAATCGATGCCCCGCTGCGCGACATCCCGCAGACGGTCAACGTCGTGCCGCAAAGCGTGATCAAGGACCAGGGCGCGCAGTCGATGGAAGACGTGCTCAAGAACGTGCCCGGTATCGGCCTGTCCAACGGCGACGGCCAGCGCGACCAGGTCACCATCCGTGGCTTCAGCGCCATCGGTGACATGTACGTCGATGGCCTGCGCGACGATGCCCTGTACTATCGCGACCTTTCCAATGTCGAGCGGGTCGAGGTGATCAAGGGCCCGGCGGCGGTGCTGTACGGGCGCGGGTCGTCGGGTGGCCTGATCAACAACGTCAGCAAGAAGCCCAACTTCAACCCGGTGCAGGAAGCGGGCGTAACCTTCGACAGCGAAGGCAAGCGCCGCACCCAGTTCGATGCTGGCTGGGCCGACCAGCAGCAGGGCGACAAAGCGTTCCGCATCACTGGCGCCCTGGAAGACAGCGACACCTTCCGCGATGACGGCTACATCGACCGCAAGGCCATTGCGCCAACCGCTTACTTCAAGCTCTCCGACGACCTCGACCTGACCGTGGGAGCCACCTACCTGTATGACAAGCGCCTGATCGATTTCGGTATCCCGGCCCTGGGCGATCGTCCGGTGGATGTCGACCGTGATAAGCGTTTCGGCGCTGCCGATCCAGACGATGACTACGCCCGTAGCGAAGTCTTCTCCTTTACCGCAGGTGTCGATTATCGCCTGAACGACGACTTCACCCTGAGCAATACCAGCCGTTACTACCACTACGACCTGGACCGCAACAACACCCTGGCTGACTCCAGCCCCACGCGCTTTGTCACCGGCAGCAATGGCGAACTGCTGGTCAAGTTGAACCGCGGCAACGTGCAGCGCACCGAAGACGGCTGGTTCAACCAGACCGAACTCAAGCACCAGGCGCAGTTGGCCGGGATGAACCACAACCTGCTGTACGGTGTGGAACTCGGTCGCCAGGTCAAGGACCAGTCGGTGTTCAGCCAGAACAACGTGGCCCAGGTGCCGGTATTCCGTGATGGCCTGGTGGATGTGCCGTTTCAGGCAAATAAGCAGACCGCCAAAGGCACCACTACCCAGGACACTGCAGGTTTCTATGTGCAGGACCTGATCGAACTGGCGCCGCAGTGGAAGGCCCTGGTCGGGGTGCGCTACGACGTCTTCGACCAGGAGTATGACGATGACCTCAAGGGCGCCGAGCTGTCGCGTACCGACACCACCTGGAGCCCACGCGTCGGCCTGGTGTACCAGCCGGATCAGATCCAGTCCTACTACGTGTCGGTGAGCCGTTCCTACCAGCCGTCTTCCGAAGTGTTCGCCTTGAGCGCCGGCAACCAGGGCCTGGAGCCAGAGGAAACCACCAACTATGAGGTCGGTGCCAAGTGGGACCTGCTCGACAGCCGACTGGCGGTGACCGCCGCGTTGTTTCGCCTGGAACGCACCAACATGAAAACCGCCGATCCAGCCAACCCGGCCAATCTGGTGTTGTCCGCAGAGCAGCGTACCGATGGTTTCGAAGCGACGGTCAGCGGCCAGTTGACGGACAAATGGCAAGTGTATGGCGGTTTCGCCTTCCTCGATGCCGAGATCACCAAGTCCAATAGCCGCACCAATGGCGTGGCGAACGAAGGCCAGACGCCAACCTTGACCCCACGTACCAGTGCCAACCTATGGCTGGTACGCTCCTTGACCGAGACTTGGCGAGTGGGTATGGGCGCTAACTATGTGGATGAACGCTACACCTCGCTGGACAACGTAGTGGTAATGCCCTCTTACACGACCGTGGACGCCGCCTTGCTCTACAACCAGCCAAAGTGGGACATGGCGCTGCGCTTGCGCAATGTCTTTGACCGCGACTACTACGCTTCGGCCCACGGCTCGGTCGACCTGATCACGCCAGGTGCGCCGCGCACCCTGGAACTGAGCACTAACTACCGTTTCTGAGGCTAACGCTTGCGACGCCTGCCGGTGATCATCGACAACGGCAGGTTCTCTTTCAGGCGCAGGCTTTCGAACACGGCCGCGGTGATATGCACGCAGACCAGCGCCAGCAGGGCGTTGGCCATGTACTCATGGATATCCCGCGGTCCGTCTTCGCCCCAGAAGTAGTCGATTTCCTCCATCAGAAAACCGCTGATCCCCAAGCCGAGCAACAGCGCCAGCATCAGTACCATGACCAATGCACCGAGAGGGGAATGGCCCAGGCGATGGTAGTCCTCGCCGCTGAACAGCGCACGCAGGTGCCACTTCAACCGCGCCGGGGTTGGCCAGAAGTCGCGCCAGCGTGCTGCGGGTGTGCCGACAAAGCCCCAAACCGTGCGGATCAGCACAATCGCCACGGCGTAGTAGCCCAGCCAGCGATGCCAACCATCGCCTTCTTCGGTAAAGAAGTAGCAACTGACAAAGGCCAGCACTAACGACCAGTGACAAAACCGCAGCAAAGGATCCCAGAGGCGCAAGGTTTCGTCGTGCACGTCAGTCGATCTCTTCTTTTACCTTCTTGCCGGTCACCGGATCGAAGTAGATCTCGACTTTTTTCCCCTCTTTGTTCTTGCCATAGATCTCGTAGCAATTGCCGTCAGTGACCTTGAATTTTTTGATCTCATAGCCCTGGTTTTTCAGGTCTTGCTGAAAGTTGTCCTCATCCTGCCACTGGACCTTGTCGGCCGTGGAACATTCGGTTTTGGCCAGCACCAGTGGGCTGGCGACGAGCAGTGCAACAAGCAGAAGAGTACGCATGACGAGCCCTCGTGATAATGGAAACACGCGGCAGCACAGCCATGAAGCCTGATTGAGCTTATGTCACAGATGGCGTCTTCGCGAGTGCCTCGTCCACCAACTCGATCCAGTGTCGTACCGGTGTGCGCCCGGCGCCATCAAGATGGGCCTGACAGCCGATGTTGGCGCTGACGATCAGATCGGGGTGACCGCTTTCCAGTGCATCGAGTTTGTTATCGCGCAGCTGTTGGGCCAACGCCGGTTGCGTTAGCGAATACGTGCCAGCAGAGCCGCAGCACAGATGACTGTCGGGCACCATGCTGAGGGTGAAGCCCAGGCGCTTGAGCACAGATTCCACGGCACCGCCAAGCTTGAGAGCATGCTGCAGGGTGCAGGGGCAATGAAATGCCAGCACTTGATCACTGTGGCACACCAACCGCTCCAAGGGTTCGGCGCTGATAACCTGTACCAGGTCTTTGGCCAGCTCGCTGACGCGTCGGGCCTTAAGGGCGTAGTCCGGGTCGTGGTACAGCAGTTTGGCGTAGTCGTTGATGAAGGCGCCGCAACCGCTGGCGGTCTGCACGATGGCTTCAACGCCGGCGTCGATGGCTGGCCACCAGGCGTCGATCAGCCGTCGGGCACGTTCAAGGCCTGCGTGTTGAGCGTCGAGGTGATAGTCGACGGCACCGCAACAACCGGCCGCGGCGATTGTGACGACACTGATGCCGAGGTGGTCCAGCACCCGTGCCGCCGCCGCATTGGTGTTTGGCGACAGGCCCGGTTGTACGCAGCCTTCAAGCATCAGGACCTGTCGCGCATGGCGTAGCGGTGGACGCGGGCTGCCAGTCAGGGGGCTTCTGGGCAGTTTGGCCTTGAGTGCGGCGGGCAACACGGCATTGAGCCCGCGCCCCAGTTGGACCAGGTGGCTGAAGGTTGTCGGTCGGGCGGCCAACTGCCGCAAACCACTGCGCAGGGCACGCTGCAGCGGCGGGCGCGGTACGGTCTGCTCGACGATGGCACGGCCGATATCCAGCAGGTTGTGATAGTCGACGCCCGAAGGGCAGGTGGTCTCGCAGTTGCGGCAGGACAAGCAACGGTCCAGGTGCAATTGGGTCTTGCGCGAGGCCGGATGGCCTTCCAGCACTTGTTTGATCAGATAAATGCGCCCGCGAGGGCCATCGAGTTCATCGCCCAACAGCTGATAGGTTGGGCAAGTGGCATTGCAGAAGCCGCAGTGCACGCACGTGCGCAGGATGCTTTCGGCTTCTTCGGCGCGGGCCAGGCGTTTGGCGGCATCGCACAGGGTGGTTTGCATGGTTCAGACCTCCGGGTACATCCGCCCAGGGTTGAAGATTCCTTGCGGGTCAAGGCGCTGCTTGAGCTGTTGGTGATAATGCAACAGTGGGCTGGGCAGGGGCTGGAACGGGCTATCGGTATGCCCCGGGGTGTAGCAGGTGACATGCCCACCCAGGCGGCTGGCGAGGGTACGCAGTTGATCAGGCGTGGCATCAGATTTCAGCCAGCGTTGCGCACCGGCCCAGTCAAGCAACTGCGGGCCGGGCAGGTCCAGGTGTTCGCTGGTGTTGGGCAGCGACAGACGCCAGAGTGGGCGTGGGTCGTTGAAAAATGCCAGGCGCCGATGGTTCAGGTCCTGCCACCAGTTGGCCGCGAAGGTTTCACCCCCCAGGCGTTCGCAAGCGGCCCGCACGGAACCTTCACCGCCTTCCAGACGCAAGCGCAGTACGCGGCCGTCATGGCATGCGGCACTGATTGGGATCGGCTGCTGGCCCCATTGGGCTAATGATTGCAACGCGTGTTGGCTGTCCAGCTCAAGGGCGATATGGGCCTGGCAGCGCGGGATTGGCAGTACCTTGAGTGACACCTCAGTGATCAATCCCAGGCACCCGAAACTGCCGGCCAGCAGACGTGACAGGTCATAACCGGCGACGTTCTTCATGACCTCGCCGCCAAAGCGCAGGTGTTGACCCAGGCCAGTGATCACGCGAGTGCCAAGGACGAAGTCGCGCACCGAGCCGACCCAGGGGCGCCGGGGGCCGGACAGCCCGGCAGCGACCATGCCGCCCAGGGTGGCGCCGTCATCGCTGTGCGGGGGCTCGCAGGGCAGCATCTGTTGGTTGGCCTGCAGCGCGGCAACGACGTCACTGAGCCGGGTGCCGGCACGCGCGGTGATCACCAGCTCCGTGGGGTCATAGTTGACGATGCCACAATGGCTGCGCGTGTCGAGCCGCTGCCCTTGCAACGGGCGGCCAAGCCAGGCTTTGCTGGAGCCCCCGTGAATCTGCAGCGGTGTGCCCTGGGCACGGGCCTGATTGACCTGCTCAAGCAGGAGGGTGCTGGTGTCCTGGTTCAGAGCGGCCATCAGAAGCGCTCCAGCTCAGGGAAGGGCAGGGCACCGGCGTGCACGTGCATCGCACCGAATTCTGCGCAGCGGTGCAGCGTCGGAATGTTCTTGCCAGGGTTGAGCAGGCCAGTGGGGTCGAATGCGGCTTTGACGGCATGGAACAAGGTCAGTTCATCGCTGTTGAACTGCGCGCACATCTGATTGATCTTTTCCCGACCGACACCATGCTCGCCGGTAATACTGCCGCCGACCTGCACACACAGTTCCAGAATCTCGCCGCCAAACGCTTCGGCCCGCTCCAGTTCACCAGGCTGGTTGGCGTCGAACAGAATCAACGGGTGCATGTTGCCGTCACCAGCATGAAATACGTTGGCTACCCGTAGCGCGTACTTGCGCGACAGTTCGGTGATAGCCAGCAGTACAGGCGCCAACTCACGACGCGGAATCGTGCCATCCATGCAGTAGTAGTCCGCCGAGATGCGTCCGACGGCCGGGAAGGCATTCTTGCGTCCGGCCCAGAACCTGACACGTTCGGCTTCGTCCTGGGCCTGACGTACCTCAGTGGCACCGGCGCGTTGCAGCAGTGCACAAACACGCTCGCAGTCATCGTCTACATCGGCTTCAACGCCATCGAGCTCGCACAGCAAAATGGCTTGGGCCTCGACCGGATAACCGGCATGGATGAAGTCTTCGGCGGCGCGGATGGCCAGGTTGTCCATCATCTCCAGGCCACCCGGGATGATCCCCGCAGCGATGATGTCAGCCACTGCGGTGCCCGCCTTCTGCACTGAATCGAAACTGGCGAGCAGCACCTTGGCCATCTGCGGACGTGGTAGCAACTTGACGGTGATTTCGGTAATCACCCCGAGCATGCCCTCGGAACCGGTGAACAGCGCCAGCAGGTCGAAGCCAGGCGCGTCGAGGCTGTCGGCACCGAGGGTCAAGCACTGACCGTCGACACTGAGCACCTCGAGTTTCAGCAGGTTGTGCACGGTCAGGCCGTATTTAAGGCAGTGCACGCCACCGGCATTTTCGGCGACATTGCCACCGATCGAGCAAGCAATTTGCGACGAGGGGTCGGGGGCGTAGTACAGGCCATAAGGGGCGGCAGCCTGGGAGATAGCCAGGTTGCGTACCCCAGGTTGCACGCGGGCGGTACGCGCCGCGGGGTCAATCTCGAGGATCTTGTTGAAGCGCGCCATCACCAGCAACACCCCCTGGGCCAATGGCAAGGCGCCGCCCGAGAGCCCTGTGCCTGCACCGCGCGGGACAACTGGCACCTGGTGGTGATGACACACAACAAGGATCGTCTGGACCTGCTCGATCCGCGAGGGCAGAACCACGAGCAGCGGCGTGGTGCGATACGCCGACAAGCCGTCGCACTCATAGGGCTTGAGGTCTTCATCCTCAGACAGGATATCCAGGTCCGGCAGTCGCTTACGTAGCGCTTGCAGCAGTGCCGGCTTGTCGACAGGGGGCAGGGCACCGTCGAGGCGTTCGTCATAGAGGATATTCATAAGTGGCTGACGATCCTTGTAGTGTTCTTATTGTTGGACGTTACTCAAGGTTTTGATCGCGAGGGGGCAACGACAGGTGGCGTAAATCGAAGGCATAGCACAGCGCCAGGTACGAGCGGCCCGGCGTTGCAAGGGGTGGTGCGATAGCCTGCGCCCTGGCTTAACGGAAACGGGGCAATGGGCGTTCGACGTTGAGTGAGGTCAGGGTTTTCTTGACCAGTGCCTCGTCCGCTTCGACGGCCTTGAGGCTGGCGCGGATCTTGCCGGCGACCGGCACATCACCCTGACGGTCGATCCAGTCGGCAATTTCCTTGCAGGCACTGGCCAGCGTGGTTTGCCGATGGTCGATCAGTTTCAGCAAGGTGGTGATTTCTTTATCGGACATGATGCAATCCTCCGTTCACCGGATTCAGTGTAGCAGTGCCTACCGAATCTGCCCCGAGGCGCAGCACATCAGCTCGCCAGTTGCTCGCGCACCCTCATCAGGGCATAGCCGAGCAGGTTAAGCCCTTGCCACTGGCGAGGATCAGCGGCCTCAGGCGCCTTGGCATCCAGGCCGATGCCCCAGATCCGGTCTACCGGGCTTGCTTCGACGAGCACACGGCCAGCAGTGGAAAGCAAGAAGTCGCGCAGTGCCGGGTTCTGTGCAAATTTCAGGCAGTTAGCCTGCTCGACAATCGCCTGGCGCTGAGCGTTCCAGACCTGCTCGTCAAAGCCACTGACGCTACGGCCCAGGGCCTTGGCCTTGAGCGGGGTATCGGCGCTGAGGATCTGCGTGAGTGAATGTTGGTCGTCAAACAGGCGGGCTTTGCCAGCCATCATGTAATGCTCTGCACTGGGGTAATGCACGCCATCTTCACTGAAGTGCGCTTCGAACCATTGGCTGAAGCAGCTCTTATCAGGTTTGCCAACGACGGCCTGGCGGTGGCCCCAGAAGTACAGGTAATCGGGTGCCAGGTGCTGGTCGAGTGCCGCGATCAGGCTGGCATTGTCGATTATCGTGGTGAGTGATTGCGCAGTGGAGGTCATGGTCAGGTGTCGTCCTTGAGGCGAAGCAGTTACGCCATAGTAACCTGCCAGGGCCTGCTTGGTGCAGGGCAGGATGCGTTGTGCGGTTGTGACAGGTTGGGGCCTGACGTACTATCCTTGCCAGCAAGCGATACCCCGCATACTTATACCCATTCCTCAGCGAACACGCTTCCACTCAGGCCCGATGGGCGTGGGTGCATCAGGCTGGGCGCACTGTTGTGCCTGGCGACTGCAACCGATCTGGAGTAACACCCCCACCGATGAACAACCCTGTGGATGCGCGAGCCGGCAGCTGGCTCAGTGTGATCGCTTTGGCCCTGGCGGCTTTTATCTTCAATACCACCGAGTTTGTGCCGGTGGCGCTGCTCAGTGACATTGGCGCCAGTTTTGAGATGTCCACCGCTCAAGTCGGTTTGATGCTGACCATCTATGCCTGGATCGTGGCGCTCACCTCGTTGCCGATGATGCTGCTGACGCGCAACATCGAACGGCGCAAGTTGCTGATCATCATTTTTCTGTTGTTCATCGTCAGCCATCTGGTGTCGGGTGTGGCGCAGAGTTTCGGCATGCTGTTGCTCAGTCGCATTGGCATTGCTTTGGCGCATGCCGTGTTCTGGGCGATTACCGCGTCCCTGGCGGTGCGGGTAGCGCCGCCGGGGCAGCAGGCCAAGGCGCTGGGGCTGCTGGCGACTGGCACCACCTTGGCGATGGTGATGGGGATTCCGTTGGGCCGGGTGGTGGGTGAGGCATTGGGCTGGCGCACCACCTTTCTAGCGATCGCCGGTGTGGCGCTGGCGACCTTGATCTGCCTGGTCAAATCGCTGCCGTTGTTGCCGAGTCAGAACTCCGGTTCACTGCGCAGCGTGCCGGTGTTGTTCAAGCGTCCGGCACTGGTGACGGTGTATGTGCTGGTGGCGTTGGTGATTGCTGCGCAGTTCACCGCGTACAGCTACATCGAGCCGTTTGCCTTGAATGTTGCGCAGATCAGTGGCGAGCTGACCACCGTGCTGCTGTTGCTGTTCGGCGGTGCCGGGGTATTCGGTTCGGTGCTGTTCAGTCGTTACAGTGAGCGCTTCCCTAACGGCTTCCTGCTCGCAGCCATCGCCATGCTGGCAACCTGTCTGCTGCTGTTGTTGCCGCTGTCGGGTCAGTTCGGTCTGCTCGGAACCTTGAGCGCGTTCTGGGGCGTGTCGATCATGTGCTTTAGCCTGGCGCTGCAATCGAAAGTGCTGATCCTTGCCTCCGATGCAACCGACGTGGCCATGGCGATGTTTTCCGGGATTTACAACATCGGGATCGGCGCAGGGGCGTTGATCGGCAGTCTGGTCAGTGTACACATGGGGCTGGCCAATATTGGCCTGGTAGGGGGATCGCTGGCGATGCTGGGGCTGATGCTGTGCGCCGTGGCCAGCTATCGTTTTGCCCGTGCTGATGTGCGTGTCCAGCGCCCATAATGATTGTTCCTGAAGCGGCGGGCCGAGGATTGTGAAGGACTCCAGTACGCGTCATCTGGCTGTTTTTACTCGTGCCGATGAGCGGGTCAAACCGGTATCCCGGGAGTACGCTGAGGGGCAAGTGCTGCCTGAACACTGGCACGAGGCCGGGCAACTGATCTACGCCAGCCAGGGCATCATGGAGCTGCATTGCGACCAGGACATCTGGGTAATCTCGCCGCAACAAGCACTGTGGATGCCGGCCGGACGGGCGCACAGTCTTCGCGCCCGCAGCCAGGTCAGCTTGCGTACCCTGTTCGTGCATGCGCAACTCGACAGCCATGCACTGGCACGGGAGCCACAGAGTTTGCTGGTGACCCCGCTGCTGCGCGAGTTGATCTTGCGTGCCTCGCCGATCGATCACGACACGCCAGCCGACAGTCACCAAGCGCATTTGATTACCCTGTTGCTTGATGAGGTGCGTTGGGCTCAGCGACTTGAGTTGCGCCTGCAGATGCCCCGCGATTCGCGCTTGCAAAAACTCTGCAGTGGCCTGCTCAGCACGCCAGGTGACAAACGCAGCCTGGCCGAGTGGGGCCAGCAGGTGGGGGCTTCAGCGCGGACGTTATCGCGCCTGTTTCACACCGAGCTGGGGAGTCACTTCCTGCTCTGGCGTCAACAGGTACGGGTGTACACGGCGATTGCCCGGCTGAGCCAAGGCGAGCCCATCGTGCGTATCGCCACTGATTTGGGTTACGACTCGGCGGGGGCATTCTCCAAGGCGTTTCGCCGATTGCTCGGGTGTTCGCCACGCGACTATCGCTGATTGGCCGATTCGAACCCTGAGCTGGCGTGTTGCAGGCAGAAGCCTGGAGCGCCCGTAGCTATCCTGTACTTCACTATCAACGCGTGTGTGGAGTGCAGTATGGACTACCGTTATACCCGCCAGGACCTTACGATTGCGGTCAATGGCATCCGATTGGCGGGCTGGTTTTACCGACCAGATACCCCACAACCCAGCGCACTGGTGGTAATGAGCCCGGGCTTTGCTGCGGTCAAGGAACAGTACCTGGACCGGTTCGCCGAGTCCTTCGCGGCCGCGGGGCTGGCGGTGGTGGTCTACGATCAGCGCAACTTCGGTGCTAGCGGCGGCGACTTGCGTGGCGACATTGACCCGCATCAGCAGATTGAGGACATGCGCGAAGTCATCACCTGGGCGAGTGCCCAGGCCGAAATTGATCCGCAGCGCATTGGTGTATGGGGCTCGAGTTACAGCGGCGGGCATGCCATCTGCCTCGGTGCCTTGGATAAGCGAGTGCGTTGCGTGGTGGCGCAAGTGCCGACGATTAGCGGCCATCAAAGCTTCCTGCGTCGTGCTGGCGAGCAGATACATGCCGTGAGAGACGCTTTCCAGCGCGACCGTGCCGCGCGCTATCGTGGAGAGCCTGCGATCTATCGGCGAGTGATTGCCGAGGCGGGTGAAGCCGGCATTTACCCTGGCGACGATGCTCAGGCGTTTTATGGTGCGGCGCGAACCCTGGCACAAGGCTGGGAAAACCGCGTAACCCTGCGTTCCAGTGAGCGTGCCAGCGAGTATGAACCGGGCATGCTGATCGAGCGTTTGAGCCCGACACCACTGCTGATGCTGGTCGCCGAGCGCGATACGGTAACGCCTGCGGACCTGGCGCTGGCCGCCTATACCCGGGCGGGTGAGCCCAAGCGCCTGTGCCTGTTGCCGGACGGGCATTTCGATCCCTACACACGGCATGCGCAGCAGGCCATCAGTGTTGCCCGAGACTGGTTCGTCCAGCATCTGCAGGTTCAATAGCGCAGGCCGTGCTCGTTAAAGTAGTTTTCGAGGACCTCGGCGCCGGCATTGCTCCAGGCCAGCGCAATGTAGGTATCCGGCCGTATGAGGTAGACCGCATCTCGCATCAAGCCCGCCGCCTGATGGGCTGGGCTCCAAATGAACACATCCACCGGTATGCCCCGGCCACTGCACCATTGCACCAGGCTGGCACTCACCGCGCCATAGACCTGCACTTGCCAGCATATGCGGTTCAGGCCGCTGTAGTTGTCGCGGCCATCTACCGCCACCCAGGGCAGGCGATCCCCACCCAGGATGTGCCCGGCGTCGCCACTGCTCAGGGGCATGTAGCGGTAGTTGAGGGCGATCTGCGAGACCGTACGAAAGAGAAACTCGCGCGCCGATTTGAACCCCAGTAGCCGTGGCAGCAGCCGGGGTGCCAGGCGGGTGCGCAGCAGGGCGGCGAGGCGGCCATCGGCGGTGACAAAGTTGAACACCTGGTCGGTGGTCGACACCAGTCGTTGGGCAAAGGCGCTGCGTTCGACTTCATAGCTGTCCAGCACGCTGGCCTGGGCTTCACCGCGCAGGACGCTGGCCAGCTTCCAGGCCAGGTTGATGGCATCACCAATGCCGGTGTTCATGCCCTGGCCACCTGCCGGGCTGTGGATGTGGGCCGCGTCACCGAGCAGGAACGCGCGCTGGCGGCAGAAGTGCTGCGCCACCCGGTGGTGCACACGGTAGGTGGAGAACCAGTTGACCTGCTGGACCTGTACGTTGAGGTGGTCGATGGCGCGCTGGCTGACGTCTTCGAAACGCAACTGCTCCGGGTGTTCGGCACGCTCATCGCGAACAGTGCCAATCAACCGTGCACGGCCGCTGTCGGCCAAGGGAAAGACGGCAAGAAAGTCCGCTTCGTCCAGGTCTACATGCAGCTCGCCGTTCAGCGCAGGGCCCGTGGCCTGGACATCCGCGACATAGAACACTTGCTGGTAGGTGCCACCCGGAAAGTCGATACCCAAGGCCTTGCGTACGGTGGAGCTGGCGCCATCGCAGCCGGCCAGGTAGCTGGCCTCGCAGTGCTCTTCCAGGCCATCAGCGTGCCGCAACTGGGCACTGATACCTTGGGCATCCTGGTTGAATCCCAGCAGCTCGGTCTCGCGCTCCACTTCAACCGTGAACGTCTGCAGGCGCTCGATGAGCAATTGTTCGTGCTCATCCTGAGGGTACATATGCAAGAAGGGATAGGGTGTAAACGTACTGCCGATGGTGTTGAAGGGGAGGCGCGCGGCGGCTTCGCCTTTGACCCAGAGATTAGCCGCGGACACTTTGTGGCCTCGTTCCAAGATGGCTGTGGTCAGGTCCAGCTGGCGATACAACTCCAGGGTCCGCGCCTGCACCGCGAGGGCTCGGGAGGTGGTGCCGGGGCCGATGGTTTTATCGATGATGCGCACTGAAACGCCTTGTTTGCTTAGCCACAAGGCCAACACCAGGCCGGTGGGGCCGGCACCAACGATCAGTACCTCACAGCGCTTCATCGCATGCGCTCCTCAGCGCTGGGTGAACGCCAGGTTCAGGCCCAGGCCGGCAAAGTATGCCGCCAACTGCGGCGCAGCCAGTCCTGCACCCGCGGCGATTCAATCACCGCGCGGCGGAACAGGCTGGCCAGCAGGCCGTACAACACCAACACCACGCGCTATGCAGTAAGGGTTGGCATTCCCCAAGTGTAAGTCTGCTGCGGGGATTTGCTCGCCGGTCGTCGGCTTGGGCGTGGCACCGCGCTCAAAGAGGCGGCGATGCTGGCCCAGGCGCGTACAGCGATGCTGGAGCGTGGAGAGTGGCTGACTGCAGCGCAGATCGCCGGGCTTGCCGGGTTCAGCCAGAGCAATCGCAGCACCCAGCTGAGTAAATGGACGCGTGAAGGGGCGATCTTCGTCGCCAGGCGCAGTGGCTGATTACTCGGCTTTCGCCCGCACGATGCGCCCGCTCTTGATCTCGTCGGCGTAGGCATGCAGCTTGTCCGAGTCTTTGTACAGGCGGTTCATCAGGTGCAGTACGGCGACCACGTCGACACCGTCGATACGCTCGGCCAGCTTGCTGATCTCACCGGCGGTGCGCTCAAGGTTGGAGGCAACGCTTTTGAGGTCACGCTTGAGTTCGGCTGAGGATTTTTTCAGGGCCATGGGTTTCTCTCGGTTAATCGATGTTCGTAAGGGGCCTGTGGGTGCTGGTATCGCCAGCGATGGGCTGCAAAGCAGCCCTACGCTCAACCAGGAAACAGAAAGGGGCTAATGCCACTGCGGCCAAACCCCTCACGCTCCACCTCGGCATCCAGGGCCAGGGTGGCAAGGTCATCGGCCAGCAGTTCCTGGTCGCGGTCCTTTTCCGGGTAAAAGACTTTCAGGTAGCTGTGACAATCGTTGCAGCTTTCGGCTTTGAGCGCGGCATCCTGCCGGTCTAGCGACCAGTAGTCCAGTGCGCCGGTGGCTTCGCAGTTGCTGCACTTGACCCGGACCATGTGCCAACGGCATTCACACAGACTGCACTGCAGGTAGCGCAGCCCGGCTTGAGCGCCGGTCATGACCACGCTGGCCACCGGTGCGCTGGCGCACACCGGGCAATGCTGGCGCTGTTCACCCAGGGAGGCGCTGGCCGATCCCGGTAGGGCGCTGGCCAGTTGGGTGAAGTACAGCGACAGCGCCGCCCACAAGAACAGCGCCTGGCCACTGCCGACCTGCTCATAGTCGCCGGCCAACAAGGCGCTGGCCAGGTTTTCCAGGTGCGCTGGCGTGTGGTTGCGAAGGCCGTCCAGCGTGGTGCGCACGCTGGGGTTGGCGTCGGCGTACAGTAACTCGATCAGGCCCTGCAGCAATTGCTGCCAGTACCGGTGACGCGGGTAGTCAGCGCTGGCCAGCGGTGCCTGGCCGCTGCCCAATCGATCCGCGAGCCCGGCGGCCAGTGCCGGGGGCAGCGGCATACGCTCAAGCAATTGCTGTTGGGCGTGAACCAACTGCGCGCAAAAGCCCAGGTAATCGCCCATGGTGTGTGCGTCGGCCAGTTGCTGCAGGCGCTCAGCGCGCTTGCTGTAGCGCCCCTTGAGTGAGGGCAGCAACACCGGCGGGATCTCGTTGACCCCGCCGGTCGGTGTCTGCACCGGAGTCATCTGGATGCTGCTCATGAGTTGCCCCCGGTTTTGTCCTGCTTGTTGATCTGCCGGTACCAGCGATCATGATGGGTCTTGGCCCAAGCGCGGCTGACGTAGCCGGTGAGCATGCCGCGAATCGAGCCTTTGACCCAGAATGCCAGGTAGGCGTGGCCGATGATGAGCAGGATCAATGCGATCCCGGCAAGGGCGTGAATCAGCAAGCCGATACGAAGGGTCGGAATCGAGAACAGTGGGGCGAAGTACGGCCGCCAGATCACCACGCCGCTGAGCAGCAACAGGGTGATCAGGCCCATGATGCCCCAGAACAGCACTTTCTGACCGGCATTGTATTTGCCGATGTTCAACACCGGGTCATGCTTGCCGGCCAGCACTTGTTTGACGTTCTTGAACCACTGCAGGTCTTCGCGTTCTGGCAGGTTGTAGCGTACGAAACGCACGAACAGAAACATCAGCAGCACGAACACCACCACCCCGAAGAACGGGTGCAGAATGCGCGCCAACTGTGGCGTGCCGAACACCGCGTTAAGGCCATTGAACGAGGGGAAGAACCACGACAGCCCCGACAAGGCCACGGCGAAAAAGCAGATCACCATGAACCAGTGGCAGGCGCGATCAATAAAGCGGGTGCGCAGGATCAGTTTGTCGGTGTTCATGCGTGGGTATCCTCCTCACGTTTCTCATCCTGCTCGTCGACCTCGTTGGGGCCCACGCCGATGTAATGGAACAGGGTGCCGGCCAGCGTGGCGAAGAATGCAGCCGCCGCCACCGGTTTCATCCAGCCTTTCCAGCCCTGAATGGCGCTGCTGATGCGTGGGTCGGTGGGCAGCTTGTGGTACAGCTGCGGCTTGTCGGCATGTTGCAGCACATACACCACATGGGTACCGCCAACGCCTTGCGGATCGTAGATGCCAGCCCCGGCAAAGCCGCGGCCCTGCAGCTCGGTGACTCGTTCACTGGCCTGGTGCAGCATGTCCTGCTTGCTGCCGAAGTTGATCGCGCCGGTGGGGCAGGTCTTGACGCAGGCCGGCTCCTGGCCGACCGAAACGCGGTCTACGCAGAGGGTGCACTTGTAGGCCTTGTTGTCTTTCTGGCTGATGCGCGGCACATCGAACGGGCAACCGGCGATGCAGTAGCCGCAGCCGATGCAGTGCTCGGACTGGAAGTCGACGATGCCGTTGGCGTACTGGATGATCGCCCCCGGTTGCGGGCAGGCTTTCAGGCAGCCGGGGTCGGCACAGTGCATGCAGCCGTCCTTGCGGATCAGCCATTCGAGCTTGCCGCTCTCGTCTTCGACTTCATCGAAGCGCATCAGCGTCCAGGTTTCGGCGGACAGGTCGGCCGGGTTGTCGTAGACGCCGACGTTGTGGCCGACTTCGTCACGCAGGTCGTTCCATTCGTTGCACGCCACCTGGCAGGCTTTGCAGCCGATGCAGATGCTGACGTCGATCAGCTTGGCGACTTGCGCCTGGTGGTCGCGGGTGTGCGGCGCCGGGGTCAGCACGCTGGTGGCCGAGCGGCGGACGATGTCTTGGGATTGCATGGACATGGTTTCGCCCTCAGACCTTTTCAATGTTCACGAGAAACGCCTTGTACTCCGGCGTCTGGGTGTTGGAGTCGCCGATGCCGGGGGTCAGGGTGTTGGCCAGAAAACCCTTGCGCGTGGCGCCTTCATAACCCCAGTGGCAAGGAATGCCGATGGTGTCGACATCTTGGCCATCGATCGCCAGGCGGCGGATGCGTTTGGTCACCACGGCTTTGGCTTTGATGTAGCCGCGCTGGGTGCTGACCTTGACCGTGTCGCCCTGCACGATGCCTTTGTCATGGGCGAGCTTTTCGCCGATTTCGATGAACTGTTCAGGCTGGATGATGGCGTTCAGACGCGCGTGTTTGGTCCAGTGGCGGAACAACTCGGTGATCGAGTAGGTGGTTGCCACGTAGGGGAAGTCTTCGCGCTTGCCCATGCGCTTACGGTCGCTTTCATACACGCGTGCGGTAGGGCTGTAGGTCACCTTCGGGTGCAGCGGGTTGTTTGCCAGCGGGCTTTCGGTCGGTTCGTAGTGTTCGGGGAACGGGCCATCATTCAGCGCGCCGACCGAGAACAGCCGGCCGAGGCCTTCCGGCAGCATGATGAACGGGTTGACCTTGCTGCCTGGCGCGGCAGTGATGGCGAAGTCGGGCACGTCGACGCCACTCCAGCGTTGGCCGTCCCAGCCGATCAGCTTGCGTTTCGGGTCCCACGGGTTGCCCTGCGGGTCGGCCGAGGCGCGGTTGTAAAGGATGCGTCGGTTTTGCGGCCAGGCCCAGGCCCAACCCGGGGTGCAACCCAGGCCACTGTCGGCGTTGTCACGACGGGCCATCTGGTTGCCTTGCTCGGTCCAGGAACCGGCGAAAATCCAGTTGAAGCACTGGGTGCTGCCGTCATCGCGCAGCTGCGAGAAGTCGCTGAGCAACTGTCCTTTGCGCAGGATCAGTTGGCCTTGCTCGTCGTGCAGGTCGGCCAAGGCGCGGCCGTTGGATTCCTTGGCCACTTCTTCGGGTTTGGGGTCGTACGGGTCGGCATAATCCCAGTTCATGTTGAGGATCGGCGCAGGGTTGGCACCGCCTTCTTGCTCGTACAGTTCGCGGATTTTCATGAACAGGTGGCCGAGGATCTTGCCGTCGTGCCAGGCCTCGCCGGGTGGTGCGGCACCAGCCCAGTGCCACTGCAACCAGCGCCCGGAGTTGACGATCGAGCCGTCTTCTTCGGCAAAGCAGGAGGAGGGCAGGCGGAACACTTCGGTCTGGATCGCGGCGCTGTCGACGTCGTGCTGTTCGCCGTGGTTCTGCCAGAAGCTCGAGGTCTCGGTGGCCAGCGGGTCGATGATCACCAGGAACTTGAGCTTGGCCAGCGCCGCCTGGGCCTTGTTCTTGTCGGGGAAGGCCGCCACCGGGTTGAAGCCCTGGGCGATGTAGCCGTTGACCTTGCCCTCGAACATGCGGTTGCTGTAGTTGAGCACGTCGTAGCTGTCGTCCCACTTGGGCAGCCAGTCGAAACCCCAGTCGTTGTCTTTGGTCGCCTTGTCGCCCCACAGGCTTTTCATCAGGCTGATGAAGAACTTCGGCGTGTGCTTGTAGTAATTGACCTGGTCTTCGAGCAGCGCTGTCGGTGTGGTCTGCTTGAGGTAGGTGGCCAGCGTGGTTTGCTCATCCGACGGCAGGTTCATGTAGCCGGGCAAGCGTAGCGACAGCAGGCCTAGGTCGGTGTAGCCCTGGATGTTGGAGTGGCCACGCAGGGCGTTGACGCCGCCACCGGCCATGCCGATGTTGCCCAGCAGCAGCTGGATCATGCCCGAGCCAC
>RCUI01000081.1_pt1 | contig 35345 bp, 33 predicted proteins | sample 2166121 | NCBI WGS metagenome assembly RCUI01 (sample SAMN09932700, study PRJNA488358) | compost metagenome | feature: garden; material: soil; isolation source: compost soil in succinic acid-enriched culture | place: Germany: Experimental Botanical Garden Goettingen | collected 2016-01-27
GCAAGGTTACCGTCGAATCGCTGGTCTATCATGTTGCCGGCAAAGCCTATGAGAGCCGCTTGTTCTATACCCAGGGCGCCCGCGAGCAGCCTGGGCTTTTGATGGCGCCAAACTGGATGGGGGTGGGCGAGGGCGCCGAACGTATCGCCCGCGAGGTTGCCGCCCAGGGTTATGTGGTGTTGCTGGCCGACATCTACGGCCAGACCCTGCGTCCGTCGGACATGGATGAAGCCGGTGCGGCGATGACGCCGCTGAAGAATGACCGCGTCGAGCTGCGCAAGCGCTTGAAGGCAGCGCTGGACCAGTTGCTGGGCCAATCCAGGGCGGTACTGGAGCCTGGCAAGCTGGCCACCTTCGGCTTCTGCTTCGGCGGCTGCTGTGCGCTGGAGCTGGCGCGTGAAGATGCGCGCCTGCTGGCCGCTGTATCGTTCCACGGCACCCTGGATACGCCGCTGCCGGCCGAGGAGGGCAAGGTCCGGGCCTCGATGCTGGTGTTGCATGGCGCCGCCGACCCGTTCGTGCCCAAGGAGCAGCTACCGGCTTTCGAAGCCGAGATGGACGCGGCCAAGGTTGATTGGCAGCTGATCAGCTATGGCGGCGCGGTGCACTCGTTCACCGATACCGCAGCGAATATCCCCGGCAAGATGAAGTACGACGCACGCACGTCCAAGCGCGCGTTCCGCGCGATGTTCAATTTGCTCGATGAAGTGTTCCAGCGCTGAGTGGGGCGGGGCTGCTGTGCAGCCCATCGCCAGCAAGGCTGGCTCCCGCACTGGACCTGCATGCATCCACCCTGTGGGAGCCGGCCTTGCCGGCGATCAATCTCAAGGCAACTCGATCCGTTCACTTTCCCCTGGTACCGTCGGCCAGTCTCCGGCCGCCCAGCGTGCCCGCGCCTGTTCGATCAATGCCGGATCACTGGCAACGAAATTCCAGTTCATTCGCCGCGGCCCGTCCAGTGGCGCCCCGCCAAACAGCACCAGCTGGCTCTCGCTGTCGGCATACAGGCTCATCTCCTCGCCGGGCGGCAAGATCACCAGGCTGCACGGCTCGACCGCCTCGTCGTTCAGGCTGACTTCGCCATCCAGCACATACAGCGCACGCTCGACATGCTCGATGGGCACCGTCAGGGTGGTCGCCGCCTGCATCTGCACCAGCGCATACAGGGTCGGTGACAGCACCGGCACCGGCGATTGCAGGCAAAAACCGCTGCCGGCAATCATGCGAATGCTGACCCCCAGGGTGTCACTGACCGGCAAGCTCGCCGCCGGATGATGGCTGTAGTGCCCAGGGCCTTGCTCATGCTCCTTGGGTGACGCCAGCCATACTTGCAAACCGTGCAATCGCGAGTTGCCGGGCAGTAGCTCGGCAGGCGTGCGCTCGACATGGGCAATGGCGCTGCCAGCGGTCATCCAGCTGACTTCACCGGCCTTGACCCGTTGATCCGAGCCCAGGCTGTCCTTGTGCTGGATCTCGCCCTCGAACAGGTAGGTGAGAGTCGACAGGCCGATATGCGGATGCTGGCGGATGTTCATGCCGCGCCCGGCCGGGTACTCGGTTTCGAGCATGTGGTCGAAGAACACGAACGGCCCGACACTGCGGCACTGGGCCGAGGGCAGGGGGCGCAGGATAGGTTGCCCTTCGACCGATTCGGCGCGAGGGCGGATGACCAGGGGAAGGCTCACGGTGTGCTCCAGGCCAAGGGGGAAAGTTCTTGTAGCATAACCTGCTGAACTGGCGCGTGGTCGGCTCGGTCTACCCTGTCTGAATCGGCCAACAAGGAAAGCGTGATGATTGCCAGGTGTCTGGGCTGGGTGCTGTTGCTGGGGGTATCGCTGCAGGCGGCGCAGGCGCGCGAGTATCACTACAGTGATGCGCACCTGCATTACGTCGACTTCTTCCAGGAGACCGCCGGCATGGATGCCTTGCTCAAGGCCATGGATGAGGCCCGAATCGACCAGTCGATGATCTCGGGTATCCCGGTGGCCAAGAAGTGGCACGAGGATGAGCCCAAGCGCCCGCGTTATTACGCTGGCGACGATGCCGATGCCTACTGGTACAGCGCCACCGATATCTATGTAGCGGCAGCACTGGAGAAACTCAGCCCCGAACAACGCCAGCGCTTTCATCCGTTTCTCACCGGCTTCAACCCGGTGGACAAGAATGCCGTGGCCCACATCGAGCGCATGCTCGAGCTGCACCCGGGCCTGTGGCAGGGCATTGGCGAGGTGTTCACCCGCCATGATGACCTCACTGCGCTCACCAGCGGCGACACGCCCAGGGCCAATAACGAGGCCATGACCCGCATCTATCACCTGGCTGCCGAGCAGGACCTGCCGGTGCTGATCCACTCCAACATCACCTCCAAGCGTGAGCGCAACCCGCTGTACCTGGCGGAAATCGAAGAGCCACTGCGCAATCACCCGCACACCCGCTTCATCTGGGCTCATGCCGGCACCAGCCTGGAGATTCATCGTCACCAGGCTCAGCTGGATTTTTTGCTGCCGACCCTGACGCGGATGCTCGAGGATTACCCGAACCTGTACATAGACCTCTCCTGGAGCGTGCTGCAGCCTTATCTGCTGGATGAGAAGGGCAACCCCAGGGTTGAGTGGCTAGCGCTGGTCAAGCGCTTCCCTGAGCGCTTCATGCTTGGTTCCGACGTGGTCGGGCGTTTCAACAGCCTGGGCGAGCAGTTGCATGGCTTCGATCCGTTCCTTGATGCCTTGCCTGCCGAGATTGCGCAAAAGGTCGCCCGCGACAACTTCCTTGCCGTACTGCCCAAGGCACGCAAGTGACAGCCCTGTCATCAGCCTGTCATGCCCGTGTCATAGCCTGCCGCCATCAACCTGATGGAGTGCACTATGTTCCCACGTCGTTTCAGCGCCCTGTGCGGGCTCATGCTGGTTAGTGGCCTGGCCGCTGCCGAGGTTCGCGTTGATGGCCCGGTCGAGTACGGCCTGTTCGAAACCCGCCACCAGAATTTCCAGCCGGGTGAGCGGGTGCTGACCCAGAGCAACCAGACCATCCAGCCAACCGATGAGATCCCGGCGCGCCTGGGCAGCAAGTTCGGTATGCGTTACCGGCTGGAGGGCAAGGTCGCCGAAGACACGCCGCTGACCCTGCTGTACCTCACCCCCGGTGTACGCACCCCGGACGGCAAGCGTCACGACAAGTTCGAAGTGGTGCAGAAGCTGGTGCCGGGGGCGGCCCAGGACGTCATGGCCTACGAGTTCACCGAGAACCACGAAGTGGTGCCGGGACAATGGCATTTCATGGTCTTCCAGGGTGATCGTCTGCTTGCCGAGCAGCGCTTTACCGTGCGCTGATCAAGGGTGACCGTGGTGTCGCGATCATAAGGCCTTTTGATATCACGTTTTCGTCTTACGCAAATTTTCCCCAGGCCGATACCGTCTAGAAGCAAGGACTGCTGCACTGTTTTGCAGCGCTTTTGGAGGGAGCCAGAAGATGAGCTTGAGAAGCATGAATATCGCGCCCAGGGCCGGCCTGGGTTTTGGTCTGGTGGCGGCGCTGGTGTTTGCCTTGGGCGCTTTTGCCCTGATGCAGATGACCAGCATGCGCCAGCAGTCCGCGCAGGTCGACAGCAATTGGTTGCCCAGCGTGATTTCGGTCGGGCAGATGACCCAGGATATGCTGCGCATCCGCGCCCTGACCCTGCGCCTGTTGGTCAATCGCGATGCTGCGGCGCTGGAACAGAACAAGTCGCGCATCGAAGAGATCAAGTCCGGCCTGGACAAAGCCCAGCAGAAGTACCAGGCGCTGATCGTGTTGCCCGAAGAACAAACCCTGTTCGATCGTTACCTGGGCCTGGAGCAGCGCTATCTCAAGCTGCAGAACCAGGTGGTGGCCTTGTCCACCGAGCATCGGCTTGAAGAGGCGGTAGCCATGGTCAACGGCGAGATGAACCAGTTGGCCGACCAGATGACCGCCAGTCTCAACGAGCTGATCGCGCTCAATAACCATCATGCCAACACCGCGACCGACCTTGCCGAGGTTGTCTACCAGGAGGCGCGGGTCTGGGTGATCGGCTTGTTGATCGCCGCCGTGGTGCTCACTGTGGTGCTGGCCCTGACCCTGACCCGCAGTATCGTCCGGCCGCTGGCGCAGTCACTGAAGGTTGCCGAGGTAGTGGCCACCGGTGATCTGACCCCGCAGATCTCGGTGCAGGGCAAGGACGAACCGGCGCGCTTGCTCACGGCGTTGAAGCAGATGCAGCAGAGCCTGCGCGATACCATCGGGCGCATCTCCGATTCGTCCAGCCAGTTGGCTTCAGCCTCCGAAGAGCTCAGCGCGGTGACCGAAGATGCCACCCGCGGGCTGCTGCAGCAGAGCCAGGAAATCGAACAGGCGGCGACTGCGGTCAATCAGATGACCACCGCGGTGGAGGAGGTGGCGAGCAATGCCGTGGCCACTTCCGAAGCATCGCGCGAATCGGATCGTATTGCCCGCCAGGGACGTGAGCAGGTGCGCCTGACCGTGACCTCGATCGAAGACCTGGCGGCCGGCGTCACCGCCAATGCCGAAGAGGTCGGGCAGCTGGCGCAACAGGTCCATGGCATTACCAAGGTGCTGGATGTGATCGGTGCGATTGCCGAGCAGACCAACCTGCTGGCGCTCAACGCCGCGATTGAAGCGGCCCGCGCCGGTGATGCCGGGCGCGGCTTTGCCGTGGTGGCGGACGAGGTGCGGGCACTGGCCCATCGCACTCAGCAGTCGACCCGTGAAATCGAGCAGATGATCGATGGCATCCAGCAAGGCACCAATCGTGCGGTCGAGGGTATGCAGCACACCAACGAGCGGGCGCGTGGCACCTTGGAAGGCGCCCATGCCGCAGGGGCGGCGCTGGAAGAGATTGCTGCGGCCATCAGCCTGATCAACGAGCGCAACCTGGTGATTGCCAGCGCCTCCGAGCAGCAGGCGCAGGTGGCGCGGGAGGTGGACCGCAACCTGACCAATATCCGCGACCTGGCCATGCAGACCTCGGCGGGGGCGAATCAGACCAACGCGGCGAGCCAGGCGTTGTCGCAGTTGGCGATTGAGCTGAATGGGTTGGTGGGGCGGTTTTCGGTGTAAAGCATCGCGGGTCAAGTCGAGTTGTCGCACCGCCGCTCCCACAAGGTCGGAGCAGGACCCGCGATGGCACAAACAAAAACGCCCCGACGAGTCGGGGCGTTCGAGCATAAGGGGCTGGCCCTTACTTGCCTTCCCAGCGCTTGAGCACCAGGGTGGCGTTGGTGCCGCCGAAACCGAAGCTGTTGCTCATCACGGTATCGATCTTGGCGTTTTCCCGGGTCTTGGTCAGCACCGGCAGGTCGGCCACTTCCGGGTCCAGCTCGTCGATGTTGGCGGAACCGGCAATGAAGTTGCCTTCCATCATCAGCATGCAGTAGATCGCTTCGTGAACGCCGGCGGCGCCCAGGGAGTGACCGGACAGGCTCTTGGTCGAGCTGATGGCCGGAGCCTTGTCGCCGAACACTTCGCGAACGCCCTTCATTTCGGCAACGTCGCCAACCGGCGTCGAGGTGCCGTGGGTGTTCAGGTAGTCGATCGGGGTGTCGACGGTGGACATGGCCATCTGCATGCAGCGGATGGCGCCTTCGCCGCTTGGCGCGACCATGTCGTAGCCATCGGAAGTAGCACCGTAGCCAACGATCTCGGCGTAGATTTTCGCGCCACGGGCCAGAGCGTGTTCCAGCTCTTCAACCACGACCATGCCGCCGCCACCGGCGATGACAAAGCCATCACGGTCGTTGTCATAGGCGCGGGAAGCTTTTTCCGGGGTGTCGTTACGCTTGCTGGACAGTGCGCCCATGGCGTCGAACAGGAACGACTGGCTCCAGTGCTCTTCTTCACCGCCACCGGCGAAGACGATGTCCTGCTTGCCCATCTGGATCTGTTCCATCGCAGTACCGATGCAGTGAGCACTGGTGGCGCAGGCCGAGGCGATGGAGTAGTTCAGGCCCTTGATCTTGAACGGGGTGGCCAGGCACGCCGAGACGGTGCTGCTCATGGTCCGGGTGACGCGGTACGGGCCAACGCGCTTGACGCCTTTTTCGCGCAGGATGTCCAGCGCTTCCATCTGGTTCAGGGTCGACGCGCCGCCGCTGCCTGCAATCAGGCCGGTACGCGGGTTGGACACCTGTTCTTCGGTCAGGCCCGAGTCCTTGATCGCGTCGGCCATTGCCAGGTAGGCATAGGCGGCGGCGTGACCGACGAAACGGAAGACCTTGCGGTCGATCAGTTCTTCGAGGTTGAGGTCAATGGAGCCGGAAACCTGGCTACGCAGACCCATTTCGGCATATTCCGGGTTGAATCGGATGCCAGGGCGGCTTGCACGCAGGTTGGCGGAGACGGTCTCTTTGTCATTGCCCAGGCACGATACGATGCCCAGACCAGTGATAACGACGCGGCGCATGCGGATAACCCTTAGAAGTTGTCAGTGGAGGTGAATACGCCGACCCGGAGGCCTTCGGCGGTGTAGATCTCGCGACCGTCGACGCTGACCGAACCATCGGCGATGGCCATGTTCAGCTTGCCTTTGAGGACGCGCTTGATATGAATGTTATAGGTGACTTTCTGGGCGGTCGGCAGAACCTGGCCGAAGAATTTCACTTCACCCGAACCCAGTGCCCGGCCACGGCCCGGCAGGCCTTGCCAGCCAAGGAAGAAGCCGACCAATTGCCACATGGCGTCCAGGCCCAGGCAGCCCGGCATCACCGGATCACCTTCGAAGTGGCAGGCGAAGAACCACAGGTCCGGGGTGATATCCAGCTCGGCGACCAATTCACCTTTGCCGTACTTGCCACCCTCTTCGCTGATATGGGTGATGCGATCCACCATCAGCATGTTCGGGGCGGGCAGTTGCGCGTTACCTGGGCCGAACAGCTCACCGCGACTGCAGCGCAGCAGGTCTTCCCGAGTAAAGGCGTTTTGTTTGGTCATGCGAGCTCCTCAATAGTCCCCGTGCGGCAGGGGGCAAATCTTCCCGGCCGACCCAAAACGCTTGTGCTTGGGGCGGCAGCCTACACATAGACTATTGCGTTGTAGTGAAAGTCACAGCGCACGGGGCAAAGAAGTACACTTGTGCACTGAAATTTTATTTTCAAGCCCTTCGCAGCGCTTGTCCAGTCTCTAAGACTGCCGCAATTTAGCATTTATCGCCAGTCGCAGCTGCCTGACCGGGCAACCAGCGTTGCAGAATTTGTTGCAGATCAGTGCGTTTGAACGGCTTGGCCAGGTAGTCGTTCATGCCCGCGTTCAGGCAACGCTCGCGATCGCCCTGCAAGGCATTGGCGGTCAGGGCGATGATCGGCATGGCGGCCGCCTGCGGCAGCAGGCGAATGCGCCGGGTGGCCTCGTAGCCGTCGATAATCGGCAGGCGGCAATCCATCAGCGCTGCGGCAAAGCGCTGGCGCCCGGCCTGGGCCACGGCCTGGGCGCCATCGACAGCGATGCACACCTCAAAACCCAGGCTGCGCAGCATGGCTTCGATCACCGTCTGGTTCACCGGATTGTCCTCGACCAGCAGGATGCGCCGGCCCTGGCCGTCGTCTTCGGGGCGGGTCAGGCCGCTGGGCAGGCGCGGCGTTTGCGCCGTCGACAAGGCCAGAGGCATCTCCAGGGTGAAGGTCGAGCCGAGGCCTTCACGGCTTTCGCCGCGCAGGGTGCCGCCCATCCGTTCGGTCAGCGTGCGGGCGATCGACAGGCCCAGGCCGGTACCGCCATAACGGCGGGAGATCGAGCTGTCGGCTTGCTGGAAGGCGATGAACATCATTTCCAGGCGCGTGCTGTCGATGCCGATACCGGTGTCGCGTACCGCGCAGGTGAACCAGATCAGCTGGCGGTCGAGCACCTGCCAGCGCGGTTCGATCTGTACGCTGCCGTGCTCGGTGAACTTCAGCGCGTTGCCGATCAGGTTGAGCAACACCTGGCGGATGCGCGTCGGATCGCCTACCACCTGCAGTTGCTCCATGCCCGGTGGCAGACGCAGTTGCAGGTCCAGCTGGCGCTGCTGGGCCAGGTGCTGGAACGACTGCACGCTGCTGCCGATCAGCTCGCCGAGGTTGAAATCGATGTGCTCCAGCTCCAGGGTGGTGCGCTCGATGCGCGAGAAGTCGAGGATATCGTTGATGACTTTGAGCAGGTGCCCGGTCGACTCACTGGCCACGGCCGTGTACTCGGCCTGTTCTTCGCTGAGGGTGGTGGTTTCCAGCAATTGCAGCATGCCCAGAACACCGTTCATCGGCGTGCGCAGTTCATGGCTCATCATCGCCAGGAAATCAGACTTGGCCTTGTTCGCCTGCTCGGCCTCTTCACGGGCCTGGATCAATTGCGACATGGCCTGCTGCTGTTCGTGACTGGCCTTGCCCAGCGCACTGGCGAGGTTGTTGATGTGCCGGGCCAGGTGGCCCAGTTCACTGTCATCGACCACCGGCAGCGGCGCATTGAACTCACCTTGCTGGATGGCCTTGACCGCATGGCCCATGTCGCTGATCGGCTTGGCCAGGCTCAGGGCCAGGCGCCGGGCCAGGATGAAGGTAAAGAGCAGGGCGAACAGGGCAAGAATCCCGGCCTTGACCACGATTTCCTGTTGCCGTTCGTTGAAGGCGTCATCCGACATGCCGACGATCACCCGGCCCAGGTAGTCATCGCCGATGCTCTTGGTCGGTGCGTTGCTGTGCAGGAAGTCGTTGTCCAGGCGGATCTGTTGCAGGCGGATCGGTGCCTGGAACACTTCCACCTGCTGCGCGCGGTTGTGGCTTTCGTCAGGCTGCTCGACGTACACGAGGATGTGGTTGCTGCTGTCCTGCACCTCGAGAAAGCGCACGTGGGGGATGCTCAAGGTGGCGCGCATGAGGCTTTCGAGCACTTCGTTGTTGCCGGCGATCACGCCGTACTCGGAAGCTGGGGCCAACTGATTAGCGATCAACTGGCCGGTGTGGTTGAGCTCCTGGCGCAAGTCCTGAATGCGCACGAAGGTAAAGAAGCTGATCAGCAGCAGGGTCAGCAACAGGGCCGGACCGAGGCTGATGATCTGCGTGCGGGTGTGAATGTCCCAGCTCAGGCGCCGACTCATGGTGTGCTTTCTCCTTCGGCCAGGGCCAGGGCGGCGGCGGACGGGTCAATCGCTTCGATGCCCAGGGCGCGGGCAACCTGCTGGTTGCCGAGCACGCTGAAGTGATCCGGGTAGAGCGTGCGGGGCCAGCGGTTGGGCGCCTGGTCGAGCAGCCGTTCGAGCACCGCCAGCCAGTCGTCCTGGTCGCTCAGGGTGCTGGCCAGGGCGCCGGCCTTGACGAACCCGGCATTGGGCCCGATCAGCGCCATCTGCCGGCCATAGCTGCTGAGCAAAACGTTCTTGGCCGTCTTCGAGTTGTACAACTGTGGATCGTCGATGCCCAGCAGTACATCGCTGTTTTGCAGAAGACTTTGCAAAGGCCGGCTGTCGCGCAGGTCTGGCCAGGCTTCGGCGACGATTTCCAGGCCCAGCGGACGCGCCGCCTTGCGCAATTCATCGAGGAGGAACTGACTGTGTTCGGCATACAGCACGCCGACCCGCTTGGCCTGCGGCAACAGGTAGCGGGCCAGGCGCAACTGCCGGGCCAGGGGTGGGTCGCTCCACAGCAGGCTGAGGTAAGCCGGGCGCAGGCTGCCCAGCCGTTGCTGGGCCTGGACCCGGCTGACGCGCAAGGCCAGCGCCGGTGGCCCGGCGGTTTCGCTCAGGCGCCATTCGAGGCTGGCACTGTCGAGCAGGATCAGCCGGGTGGCGGCTTTGATCTGGCTGGGGCGGGGTAGCTTGGCGACTGGCACGAAACGCACCTGATCAGCCGGACGGCGCTCGCGCAACGCTTCAACGAAGCTGCGCACACCGGCGTTGTCCTGGCTGCCGGTCAGCAGGATCTCGTTAGCCGACAGGCCGCACAGGGGCCACAGGCAGGCCAGCAGCAGCCAGCGCCGCAGGCGGCGCATCAGAATTCCAGCTCCGCACTGAAAGACAGCACATGACGGCTGTCGTAGCGATTGTCGGCGATGGTCGTGGGCTCATCGTCCAGACGCTGCTGGAGCATGCCGGCCAGCTCCAGGCTGGTGCGGTTCCAGCGCAGGCGCTTGGCCACGCGCAGGTCGAGGCGTTCGAAGCGGTACTGGTTGAGGGCGTCGTCGCCGTAATAGAAGAGGGCGCTGGACCAGCCCGCGCCCCAGTCGCGCAGCCAGCCGGCCGAGCCGCTGTTGTGGGCGCTCAGGCGTCGGTCGGCGGGGTTGCTGGCCCAGGCGTCGACGTAGGCGTAGGTCAGGCGCAGGCGGTCGGCGGGGCTCAGGCGCCAGTCCAACTGCGCTTCGCTGCCGCTGAAACGGGCCTCGTTGCTGTTGCTGGCGATGTACTGGTTGTTGCGCAGCGGCTCGCTGATCATGCCGGTGATTTCGTCGTAGAACAGCTTGAGGTCGACGCTCAGGTCGGCATCGGCGAAGTAACCGTTGTAGCCCAGTTCCCGCGAGCGCATGCGCTCCTGTTCAAGATCGCCGGGGCCGCGGGTCTTGACGAAATATTCGGCGTTGCGCCGGCCGAAAGCGCCAGGCACCAGGTTATTGACCCGGTAGCTCCAGTTGACGTTGTTCTCGAACATGTCCGGCGAGCGCACCGCTTCGGAGTATACCGCGCGCAATCCATGGCGCGGGGTAATCAGGTAGTTGACCGCCACCCGCGGGGTCAAGGAGCTACCGGACAGGCGGGCATCTTCGTACATGGCCCCGCCCTGAAGGATCCAGTGCTCGTCGGCGCGCCATTCCAGGTGACCGAACAGGCGCCAGGTGCTGTCGTCCAGGCTGCCATTGAAATAGGTCTGCGAGTCGGCGCGGTCGTAGCGATAGTTGGCGCCGCTGACCAGGCGCAGGCTGTCGGACAGGCTCAGGGTGTCCTGCACTTCAAGGTCGTAGCGGGTTTCCCGGGTGCTCTGGTCGATATCACCGCAGACCTGCTGCGAACCGCCATTGCTCCACTGTTGCTGTACCTGCTCGGCCAGGGCGCGTTCCTCGCTGCTGCCGGCGGGCAAGGGCGAAGTAATGTTGCGCGCCACCTGCTCGGCGTAATTCGGGTTCAGGCGCCAGAGCTGGGTCAGTTGCGGGCTGAACGACAGCGCCGCATCACAGGCGCGCCATACCTGCTCACGATCCCAGTGCTGGGCCGAGCCCTGTACATAGAGGCTGTGGTCGGGGTTGAAGTCGATGTTCCAGCGCAGCGAACCGGCGTAGTCCTTGGCGTTGAGGTCGGCGTTGTTGCCTGCGGCAGTAATGTAGGGGAACACCGGTTTATAGGTGTAGGGCCGCTGATCGCTGCCTTCCTTGGCCGAGAATTGCCATTCCAGGCTCTGATTGCTGGCCAGGGTGTGGCTGGCACTCAGGGCCAGGCGGTTGAGGCGGCGACTGTCGCGGTAGTCCTGGCCCCAGCGGTTTTCGTCGAAACCATCGTCCTGCATGCCCGACAACGACAGGCGCAGGTCGCCACCGTCCCAGCCCAGGCCCTGGCTTGCGTACCAGTCATTGATACCGCGTTGGCCGCGGGTAACCTTCAGGCGCGTGCCATGGCTGTCGGCCGGGCTGCGGGTGAGGATATTGACCACTGCCATCAGCGCATTGGCGCCATAGCTGACGGTGTTGGGGCCGCGGAACACCTCGATGCGCTCGATATCTTCCATGGCCAGCGGAATGTCGCTCCAGTCCACGGTAGCCAGGCCGGCGCGGTACACCGAGCGACCGTCGATCAGCACCTGCATGCGCCGGGCATCGTTGACGTTGCTGCCATGGTAGTTGACCGTCGGCTGGTTGCCGGCGCCGTAGCCGATCATCATCCCCGGCACCAGGCGCAGCAGTTCGGGTATGTCGCGGGCGCCGCTGGCACGAATCAGCTCGCTGTCGAGCACGGTCATGCTGCCCGGCACCGCCGCTGGCGATTGCTTGAGGCGGGTGGCGGTGAGCACCTGCGGCAGGGCCTGGCTGTCGACGAACAGGTCGTCAGCCATGCCGGGGCTGCTGAGCAGGGCTGTCAGCAATAATAAAGGGCGATTGGAGGTCGGGCCAAAAGACACAGTGCGGCCTTGGTAACTGGTTCAAGTCGGGCATGTTAACCGAGTGGCGGGCATTTTCCAGTCATGGCGCGACTGTTCCCAAGGCCTATTCGGTCATCTGCCACTGGCTCTGGCACTGGCGCTCCGTATAATGCGCAGGTCGCCACTTTAATTGGTTTTAACGGATTGGATATGACTGAACAGCAGCCTGTTGCAGTTCTGGGAGGCGGGAGTTTCGGCACCGCCGTGGCGAATCTGCTGGCGGAAAACGGCGTTCGGGTGCGGCAATGGATGCGCGACCCCGAGCAGGCCGAAGCCATGCGTACCAACCGCGAGAACCCGCGCTACCTCAAGGGCATCAAGTTGCATGCCGGGGTCGAGCCGGTCAACGATTTGCTGGCGACCCTCGAGGCCTGCGAGCTGATCTTCGTCGCCTTGCCCTCCAGCGCCCTGCGCAGCGTGCTGGCGCCGCACGCTCAGCTACTGGGCGGCAAGATGCTGGTCAGTCTGACCAAGGGCATCGAGGCGCAAAGCTTCAAGCTGATGAGCCAGATCCTCGAAGAAATCGCCCCTCAGGCGCGCATCGGCGTGCTGTCGGGGCCCAACCTGGCCCGCGAAGTGGCCGAACACGCGTTGACGGCCACCGTGGTCGCCAGTGAAGACGAAGCCCTCTGCCAGCAGGTTCAGGCCGTACTGCACGGGCGCACCTTTCGTGTTTATGCCAGCGGCGACCGTTTCGGTGTCGAGCTGGGCGGGGCGTTGAAGAACGTCTACGCGATCATCGCCGGCATGGCCGTGGCCTTGGGGATGGGCGAGAACACCAAGAGCATGCTGATCACCCGCGCCCTGGCCGAGATGACCCGCTTTGCCGTCAGCCAGGGTGCCAACCCCATGACCTTCCTCGGGCTTGCCGGTGTCGGTGACCTGATCGTGACCTGCTCCTCGCCCAAGAGCCGCAACTACCAGGTAGGCTACGCCCTGGGGCAAGGCTTGAGCCTGGAAGAGGCGGTCAATCGCCTGGGCGAAGTCGCCGAAGGGGTCAATACCCTCAAGGTGCTGAAGGTAAAGGCGCAACAGGTGCAGGTGTACATGCCCCTGGTGGCGGGCTTGCATGCGATCCTGTTTGAAGGTCGCACCCTGACCCAGGTCATCGAGCTGCTGATGCGCGCCGAGCCGAAAACCGATGTCGACTTCATCTCCACCAGCGGTTTCAACTGAGTACAGGAGCAAGACATGAACGAATCCCCGAACCAGTCGCAACGCGAGTCAATCATCCTGCGCGTGTTGTGGATGCTGGTATTCCTGGTGATCTGGCAATTGGCCGAACTGCTGCTGGGCGGCCTGGTGCTGGTTCAGCTGATCTACCGCCTGATCTACGGCGCGCCGAGTGCCAGCCTGATGAACTTCGGTGACAGCCTCAGCCAGTTTCTGGCGCAGATTGGCCGCTTCGGCAGCTTCCACAGCGACCAGAAGCCCTGGCCGTTCGCCGACTGGCCAACCCCGCGCGCGCCGGAAGGCGAAGCCGCGCACAGCGTACCGCCTGCGCCGCATCCGGTACGCGACGAAGAGCCGAAGCTGTGAAGCTCTGGGTTCTGCGTCACGGCGAGGCCGAGCAGCGGGCCAACACCGATGCCGAGCGCCGGCTCACCGCCCATGGCCGCGAGCAGGTGCTGCGCAGCGCGGCGGTGTTGCTTGGCCAACCACCGCAGGTGATCCTCGCCAGCCCCTATGTACGTGCCCAGCAGACCGCTGCCCTGGTCCATGAAGCGCTCGGGTTTGCCAAACCGGTGCAGACCGTGTCCTGGCTGACCCCCGACAGTGACCCGCAAGCGGTCATCGCCGAGCTGGACAAACTGGGCGTGGAGGAGGTGCTGCTGGTCAGTCACCAACCGCTGGTGGGCAACCTGGTCGGCTTGCTGGAACATGGTAACTACCGGCACCCGGCGGCAATGAGCACCGCCAGCCTGGCGCAGCTCGAAGGCGAATGGCCGCTGGCCGGGCTGATGACCCTGAGTAACCTGCATCACCCATGAATCACCCGCTACAACAATGACAAGAAGGATTGATCCCATGAGCCTGTGGCACACCCAGCCTGATATCGATCACCTCAACGCGTTGCTGAAAAACACCATAGGCGAAGTGCTGGACATCCGCTTTGAGGCCTTCAGCGAGGACTCACTCAGCGCCAGCATTGTCGTCGATCACCGCACCCACCAGCCTTACGGCCTGCTGCACGGCGGCGCCTCGGTGGTGCTGGCCGAAACCGTCGGCTCGATGGCCAGCTACCTGTGCATCGACCCGCAGAAGTTCTACTGCGTGGGCCTGGAAATCAACGCCAACCACCTGCGCGGGATCCGCAGCGGGCGGGTGACGGCGACGGCCAAGCCGGTGCACATCGGCCGCAGCACCCACGTCTGGGATATTCGCTTGAGCAGCGACGAGGGCAAGGCCAGCTGCATTTCGCGTCTGACTATTGCCGTGATTCCCCTGGGTCAGGACGCACCGAGCCGCTGATCGACCTGACATTTTTACCAGTTGTCGTGCTCCGTGCAGCTTGTTAGCGTGCGTTGAAGTTGCGGGGCAGGGTGTCCCAGGGAATTCGACTATGAGCAGTAGACATCTGGATCTGGTGTACTCGGCCGATGTGCAGCCGACGCTCGACAAGGTGCGCAAGCACCAGGCGCTGGATTTTGCCGAGTACCGCATGCTGCAGGACAGCGCCGACGCCAAGCTCGACTACCTGCTGCGCAAGTTCGAAGGCCAGTACGAGCTGGAGCAGCTGCGCCAGGCCAGCATCCGTATGTCACACCTGCTGCAGACCAGTTGCCTGGCCTTGCGTCGGCTCGAGCTCGATGCCGAAGACAAACGCCGTGCCCGCGAAGCCCTGGAGCAGCAACTGGCCTATATGCAGGCCTGCCTGCGCCGCTCCATGGCCAGTTTCGGCGAGTATTGACCTGATTGCCGTCGCCGATGGCCTTTCCGGACATTGCCGCAGCGGGTGCGGTTGCCGACAATGAGCCATCACTTCCCTCTGGATTGGCGGCCATGTCGCAGCAGATCTTCTTCGCCCATGCCAATGGCTTCCCCTCGGCCACTTACGGCAAGCTCTTTGCTGCGCTGGCCCCCGACTATCAGGTGACCCACCTGGCCCAGCACGCCCACGATCCGCGTTTTCCGGTCAATGACAACTGGCAGAACCTGGTCGACGAACTGATCCATCACCTGGAGCAACAACCCGGCCCGGTCTGGGGCGTCGGTCATTCCTTGGGTGGCGTGTTGCACCTGCATGCGGCCATGCGCTGCCCGCAGTACTACCGTGGTGTGGTGATGCTCGATTCGCCGGTATTGACCCGGGTCGATCAGTGGCTGATCCAGGCAGCCAAGCGCATGGGTTTCATCGATCGCATCACCCCGGCCGGGCGCACGATGGGCCGCCGCGAAGCCTTTGCCGATCGTGACAGCGCGCGGGCCTACTTTGCTGGCAAGACGTTGTTCCGGCATTTCGACCCGGAATGCCTGGACGCCTACCTGGAGCATGGACTGCAGCCTGACGAAGACGGCTTGCGCCTGCGCTTTGATCCGGCCACGGAGATCAGCATCTACCGCAGCCTGCCGCACACCAGCCCAAGCCCGGCCAAACAGTTGCAGTTGCCCCTGGCCATGGTCCGTGGCAGTCATAGCCGAGTGGTCAAGCGTCATCACGCCCTGGCCGTGCGTGGCATGCCGAAAGGCGAATACCACAGTCTGCCCGGCGGCCATATGTTTCCGCTGGAGCACCCCACCGATACCGCGAGCCTGATCAAGGACCTGTTCGACCGCTGGCAGGACACCCCGGCATGAGTAGCGAAATGGAAGAAGTTCGCCTGAACCTGGGTCATATCGAGCTGGCCGCGCACTTGTTCGGGCCCGCCGATGGCCTGCCGGTAATTGCCTTGCACGGCTGGCTCGACAACGCCAACAGCTTTTCCCGCCTGGCGCCCCGGCTCAAGGGCCTGCGCATCCTGGCCCTGGACCTGGCGGGCCATGGCCATTCCGACCATCGCCCGGCTGGCGCCGGCTATGCCCTGGCCGATTACGCCCACGATGTGCTGCGGGTCGCCGAGCAGATGGGGTGGGCGCATTTTGCCCTGCTCGGGCATTCGCTTGGGGCGATCATTTCGGTGCTGCTGGCCGGTTCGCTGCCCGAACGGGTCACTCGCCTGGCCTTGATCGACGGGGTGATCCCGCCCACCAGCGGCCCTCAGGATGCCGCCGAACGCATGGGCATGGCCCTGCAGGCGCAACTGCGCCTGGACAGCAAACGCAAGGCGGTGCACCCGACCCTCGACCAGGCAATCGAGGCGCGCATGAAGGGCCTGGTGGCGGTCAGCCGCGAAGCCGCCGAGCTGCTCGCCCAGCGTGGGCTGATGCCGGTACCCGGTGGTTTCAGCTGGCGCAGTGACAGCCGCCTGACCCTGCCATCGCCCACCCGGCTCAACGAAGCCCAGGCCATGAGCTTTGTGCAGCGCATCGCCTGCCCGGCGAAACTGGTGGTGGCAGCCGAGGGCATGCTGGCGCGCCACGGCACGTTGCTTGAGCAGCTACCCTTTGAGCGAGAACAACTGCCGGGCGGCCATCACCTGCACCTGAATGACGAGGCCGGCGCAACCCTTGTTGCAGACTGTTTCAATCGCTTCTTTGGCATTCCTTGACTTGCGGCGGGCAACTGTCGAGGCTTGGCGGGTTGAACAGGGAGACAACCATGAACGAGCAAGACAACGCCACATCCGTTGACCACCTTGACGCCCCGCGCTCGGTGGCGTGCCTATGAGGCTCAAACCTTTTATCCAGGCGGTGATGGCCGGGCTCGGCGTTCTCGCCAGCGCGCCGTTGCTGGCCGAGGGGTTGCCGGTGCCGCTGGACGCCAAAGTGGTCGATCAGCGCCCTCCAGTGTTGCAGGAGCGCATCTACCCGCTGGGCGGCCTGCGCAAGATCAGCAACCAGCTGCGGGTCGACGGCAAGATCGAGAGCCGTGGCCAGGTCAGCTCGACCACCTACGAGCTGCCTCGCGAGCGCAGCGCCAACGAAGCCTTCACCGCAGCCCGCGAAGCCTTGCAGAAGGATGGCGGTTATCCGTTGTTCTGGTGCCAGGCCCGCGATTGTGGCGAGAACAGCCTGTGGGCCAACGAGGTGTTCAAGAACCGCACGCTGTCGGGCGCCGACGAGCAACAGGCGTTCATCCTGCTGCGCCGCTCCGCCGAGCAGAGCAACACCCTGATCGCGCTGTACAGCGTCACCCGTGGCAACAAGCGCGCCTACCTGCATGTCGAAGAGTTTGTCGCCGAGGCGCCCCTGGGCGAGTTGCTGCCAACTGCAGCGACCTTGATGCGCGAACTGCTCGACACCGGCAAGCTCGACTACCCTGACTTGAACGGCGAGCCAGCGCAGGCTTGGGTCAACCTGATCGGGCGCAGCCTGAACAACAACACCACCTTGCGCGTGAGCCTGAGCGGGGCCAAGGCCGAAGCCTGGCGCGAGCAGTTGGTAAAGGCCGGAGTACTTTCGGCGCGACTGGAAGTGGGTAGCGCAGAGACCGATGGTTTCCACGTCGAACTGATTCGTTGATCGAGAAGCATGATGCCAAATAATGACCGCCTGCTGGTGCAGATCATCCTGCTGGCGCTGCTTGGCGCCGGCCTGTGGGTGATGGCGCCGTTTATTTCGGCGCTACTTTGGGGCGCCATCCTGGCCTATGCCAGCTGGCCGCTGATGCGCCTGTTGACCCGCCTGCTCGGCGGTCGCGAAACCCTGGCCGCAGGCTTGCTGACCACCTTGTGGATCTTGCTGGTGGCACTGCCGCTGGTGTGGCTGGGCTTCAACCTGGCCGACCATATTCGTGATGCCACCGCCTTCGTACGCGACGTGCAGGTCGACGGCCTGCCCGATGCACCGAGCTGGCTAGGCGGCGTGCCGTTGGTGGGCGAACGTCTGGTGGGCATGTGGGACACCATCGACCAGCAGGGCGCGGCCTTGCTGACCACCATCAAGCCGTACCTGGGCCAGGTCGGCAATTGGCTGCTGGCGCGCAGCGCGCAGATCGGCAGCGGCATTCTCGAGCTGACCCTGAGCCTGGTCTTCGTGTTCTTCTTCTACCGTGACGGGCCACGGCTGGCGGCTTTCGTGCTGCGCCTGCTGGACCGGCTGATCGGCGAGCGTGCCGAGTACTACCTGGACCTGGTGGCCGGTACCGTGCAACGGGTGGTCAACGGCGTGATCGGCACGGCAGCGGCGCAAGCCGTACTGGCGCTGATCGGCTTTTTGATTGCCGGTGTACCGGGGGCGCTGGTGCTGGGGATCGTCACCTTCATGCTCAGCCTGATCCCCATGGGCCCGCCACTGGCCTGGGTCCCGGCCACCGCCTGGCTGGCCTGGCAGGGCGAATACGGCATGGCGGTGTTCCTCGGCCTCTGGGGTACCTTCATCATCAGCGGCGTCGACAACGTGCTCAAACCCTACCTGATCAGCCGTGGCGGCAACCTGCCGCTGGTGATTGTCCTGCTTGGGGTATTTGGCGGCCTGCTGGCCTTCGGCTTTATCGGCCTGTTCATCGGCCCGACCTTGCTGGCGGTGGCCTACAGCCTGTTGCTGGACTGGTCGCGCAGCGGGCCGGTGGCGCCGCCGCGTACCTGATTGCGGGGTTAGAGCTGGGGGGCGGTGTTCTTCACCACCGCCAGCTCCGGGTGGGCGACCAGCTTGTCGATATGCAGCTCGTCGTTGTTCATCCAGGTCTCGGTCAGCACCCGATAGTGCTCCATGTCACGGCAACGCATGCGCAGGCTGTAGTCGAAGTGACCACTGATCAGCTGGCAGTCGAACACCTGCGGGCAGGCGCGCACGCAGGCTTCAAACGCCTTTTGCGCCGCGCGCCCGCTCTGGTTGGAGAGGGCCACCAGCACCAGCAGCGACAAACCGGGCGAAACCATCTGCACATCGATGATCGCGCCATAGCCGCGAATCACCCCGCGCCGTTCCAGCTTGCGCACCCGCTCCAGGCACGGGCGTGGGGTGAGGTGCACCAGCGATGAGAGCTTTTCATAGGTGATGCGCCCGTTATGGCGCAGCACGTCGATGATCGCTTCGTCGATCCGGTCCAGGGGCGGCGCGGCGTGTGGGCTGTTGACCTTGGTATCCATGCAGGTTCGGCTTCACTTCAAACGGTTGGAAAGAAATTGCTGCAGGCGTTCGCTCTGCGGCTGGTCAAGTATCTCGGCGCTTCCTTGTTCCTCGACCCGGCCCTGATGCAAGAACAACACCTGGCTCGACACCTGACGGGCAAAGCCCATCTCGTGGGTGACCATGAGCATGGTACGACCTTCCTCGGCCAGCGTCTGTATCACTTTGAGTACTTCGCCCACCAGCTCGGGGTCGAGCGCCGAGGTGGGCTCGTCGAACAGAATGATCTCCGGTTCCATGGCCAGGGCCCGGGCGATGGCCACCCGTTGCTGCTGACCGCCGGACAGGAAGGCCGGGTACTGGTCGGCGGCGCGGGCCGGCAGGCCGACCTTGTCCAGGTACTTGCGCGCCCGCGCGTGGGCTTCTTCGGCGCTGACGCCCAGTACTCGGCGGGGCGCCAGGCAGATGTTCTCCAGTACCGTCATGTGGCTCCACAGGTTGAAGTGCTGAAACACCATCGCCAGGCGCGTGCGCAAATCCTGCAGCTGTGCGGGGTGTGGCGCCCGGCTGCCGGTACGGCCCTGGCGCATTTCAATGCGCTGGTCATCGAGGGTGATGACGCCGGCATCGGGTTGTTCGAGGAAGTTGATGCAACGCAGCATGGTGCTTTTGCCCGAGCCGCTGGCACCGATCAGGCTGATCACGTCGCCCTTGCGGGCATTGAGGGATACACCCTTGAGCACCTGGTGTTCACCGTAGCTTTTATGCAGTTCCTGGACGCTGAGTTTGACGGAGGCGTCCTGGGCCACGGCAGCGATACGCGGGCTGGGGCGGAGGGCTGGCGTCGCGGCGGTCGACAAGGCGGTTGCGGTGGTAGTCATGGATTAGCCTCGGGCAGGAACAAGAAAACGCATCCAGCGTCGTTCGGCCAGGCGAAAGCCGCCGACCAGTGCAAACGACAGCAACATGTACAGCAACGCCGCGATTCCAAAGGCCTGGAAGGTCAGAAAGGTGGCAGCGTTGGCATCGCGGGCCACCTTGAGGATGTCGGCGATGGTGGCGGTAAAGGCCAGGGAGGTGGCGTGCAGCATCAGGATCAGCTCGTTGCTGTAGGCCGGCAGCGAACGGCGCAGGGCGGCCGGCAGTATCACAAACAGATTCAGGCGCCAGCCGTGCAGGCCGTAGGCGTGGGCCGCTTCGATCTCGCCGTGGGGGATGTTGCGAATGGCCCCGGCGAAGATTTCCACGGTGTAGGCACAGGTGTTGAGCACAAAGGCCAGCAGGGTGCAGTTCAAGGCATTGCGGAAAAACTGGTCGAGCAGGGCGTTGTCTCGCACCACTTCAAGGCCGTACAAGCCGGTGTAGCAGATCAGCAACTGGATATACAACGGGGTGCCGCGAAACACGAAGGTGTAGGCCTCCACCGGCCAGCGCAGCCACCGGGTGTGTGAAACGCGTGCCAGGGCAAGTGGCAGCGACAGCACGAAACCCAGCACCATGGTGACGATGAACAGCCACAACGTCATGGCCAGTCCCGAGAGCCCGGTGCCATCACTGAAGAGATAGGCCAGGCCGTATTCCTGAATCAGTTCGATCATCGCGCCAGCTCCTTGATGCCGGTGTTGTAGCGCCGCTCAAGGTGCTTGAACAGGCGGTTGGAAAGGGTGGTGATGAGCAGGTAGACCAACCCGGCGATGATCAGGAAGTACAGGGTGTTGTTGGTGGTCTTGCCGGCGTTCTGCGCGGCCTTGACCAGGTCGGCGAGGCCGATGATCGACACCAGCGCGGTGGACTTGAGCAGCACCAGCCAGTTGTTGCCCAGGCCCGGCAGGGCGAAGCGCATCAGTTGCGGGAACAGCACCAGGCGAAAGCGTTGCGCCTTGCTCAGCCCATAGGCTGTGGCTGCCTCCAGCTGCCCGGCCGGGACGCTGAGGATCGCGCCGCGAAAGTTCTCGGTGAAGTAGGCGCCGTAGATGAAGCCCAGGGTGATGACCCCGGCAGTAAACGGGTCGATTTCGAAGTAGTCCCAGCCGAGCATTTCGGTCAGGTCGTTGAGCCACAGTTGCAGGGTGTAGAAGATCAGCAGGATCAGCACCAGGTCCGGCACGCTGCGAATCAGCGTGGTGTACAGGGTTGCCGGCACGCGCAGCAGTTTCAGCCGCGAGAGCTTGGCGCTGGCGCCGAACAGGCCCAGGGCCAGGCTCAGGCCAAGCGACAGCAGCGCCAGTTTCAGGGTCATCCAGGTCCCTTGCAGCAACAGCGGGCCGAAGCCCTGCAAGCTCAGGGCCTGCCAGCCATGGGAGTGAAGGAAGTCGTTCACGGGAAAAATCTCGGTAGGACGCAGGGCAAATGCGGCCGTGATCAGCTCAGGGCGAACCGATCACGACGACACGGCTTACTCGTTGTAGATATCCAGGTCGCCGACGTACTTCTTCTGGATGGCGGCGAAGGTGCCATCGGCATGCACCGCAGCAATGCCTTTGTCGAGCAGGGCCTTGAGCTCGCTGTCGTTCTTGCGCAGGCCCATGGCGATGTCCAGGGGCAGGGTAGGGTCCTTGATCGCCGGGCCGCTCTGGAAGTCGGCGCCTTCAGGCCGGGACAGGAAGTTGAGCTGGGCTTCGAGCTTGTCGGTGAGGGTGGCGTCCAGGCGGCCGTTGATCAGGTCGGCGTAGTTCTGGTCCTGGGCCTGGTAGGCCTTGACCTGGGCCCCCAGCGGCGCCAGCTTGGCACGGGCATACGCTTCTTGCAGCGAGCCCTGCAATACGCCGACCTGCTTGCCCTTGAGCGATTCGGGGGTGTCGCCGAAGTCGGCGTTCTTGCGCACGATCACCGAAGTCGGGCTGAGGAACAGCCGGGCGCTGAAGTCGATCTGTTTCTGCCGCGCCGGGGTCACCGCCATCGACGACATGATTGCGTCGAACTTGCGTGCCCGCAGGGCCGGGATCATGCCGTCGAATTCGTTGTGCACCCAGGTGCATTTGACTTGCAGCTTGGCGCAGATGGCGTTGCCCAGCTCGATGTCGAAGCCTTGCAGGCTGCCATCGGCGGCAACGGATTCAAAAGGGGGGTATTCGGGGTAGACGCCGAAACGGATCTCGGTCCATTCCTTGGCCTGCACCGCACTTGCGCACAGTGGCAGGAGCAGCACGCTGAGGAGCTTTCGCAGCGAAGTCATATGAGTATCCCTGAGTTTTATAGTTGATGTAGGGCAGTGGTGCGCTTCTGGTCTTTTAGTGACTCTCTGGTCGGGCTCAGAATGCGCGATGACGACGTTTTTTTTGTGTCGTTTGCGCCGGCGTCGGCTGCCGGATTTTGCTGTTAACGCGTGTATGGCAGCCGAATCGGCTGAGGCACCTCCTGTTTAAGCTTCCCTTGCAGCAGTTTCCGATCTGCCGCGCGGTGGCACGGCAGAATCGGTCGGGTTCAGGCGCGTTTTTTCTGCAGGTTTTCAACCGGTGCACGCAGCAGCGCGAACAGGTCTTTCGGGTCCTTGAGTTCCGGCACCAGGGCGATCTCGCTGCCGATGTCCAGGGCCTTGGCCACGTCCAGCACATAACGCAGCGCCGAGTAATCTTCGAGGGCGAAGCCGACCGAGTCGAACAGCGTCACTTGCGCGGCGTTTTCGCGACCGGCCACCTGGCCGTTGACCACTTGCCAGAATTCGGTGGTCGGCGAGTCGGCGGGCATTTGCTGGATTTCGCCTTCGATGCGGCTTTGCGGTTCGTACTCGACGATCACCCGCGCGCGCTCGACGATCTCGCGGTGCAGTTCGGTCTTGCCCGGGCAGTCACCGCCGACGGCATTGAGGTGCATGCCCGGCTCGATCATCTCCGGCGTGAGGATGGTGGCGTAGGCCTTGTCGGCGGTCACCGTGGTGACGATGTCGGCGCCGCGCACCGCTTCGGCGACGGAACCGGCGACGGTTACCTTGATTGCAGGGAAGGCGCTGAGGTTGGCGACCAGTTTGGCGCTGGCGGCCGGGTCCAGGTCATACAGGCGAATGTCTTCGATGCCCAGCAGGGCGTGGAAGGCCAGGGCCTGGAACTCGCTTTGCGAGCCGTTGCCGATCAGCGCCATGCTGCGGCTGTCCTTGCGCGCCAGGTAGCGGGCGGCCAGGGCCGAGGTCGCGGCGGTACGGATGGCGGTGGTCAGGGTCATTTCGCTGAGCAGCACCGGCGCGCCGGTATCGACGTCGCCCAGGGCGCCGAAGGCCATTACCGTGAGCATGCCGCGATGGGTATTTTTCGGGTGGCCGTTGACGTACTTGAAGGCGTACAGGTTGGCGTCGGACACCGGCATCAGCTCGATCACGCCATCGGGCGAGTGGTTGGCCAGGCGTGCGCATTTTTCGAAGTCCTGCCAGCGCAGGTAGTCCTCACGGATGTACTCGGCCATTTCGCTGATGCAGGTGCTCAGGCCTTTGCGTGCCACCAGGCGGCTGAGGTCGGTAACGTCGATATAGCGGGTCATGATGAACTCCTTTGTTGTAATCAGTGACGGACGGGCAGGTGCACTTCGGCGAGCATGCAGCGCGCGCTGCCGCCGCCAATGCGCTCGATATGGTCGATGTTCACCACCACCGGGTGGCTGTGCTGTTCGACCTGCCGGCGCTGTTCGGGGCTGAGCGAGCGCCAGGCGCTGCGCGACATCACCAGCAGCGGCTGGCCTTGCTTGTCGTGGACTTCGAGCATGTTGCCGGCAAAGCCTTCGAGCTGGTCGAAGTCCAGGGCCAGGATGTCCTTGCCGGTGTCGCGCAATGAGTGCTCCAGGGCGCGGCGCTCGTTGGCGTCGGGAAGGGCTTGCAGGCAGACCACCGAGAGCCCGCGGCCCACGCTCATCATCACGTTGCTGTGATAGATCGGCGCCTGGTGCCGGTCGACGGCGTGGAACACGCACAGGCGGTAGTCGAGTTGTTCGGCAAACAGGCGCAGGGCCTGGGTGTGAGTGCGACCGGAATGGCAGGCGTAGCTGATCCGGTGCTGGCGATCCAGGACCATGCTGCCAGTCCCTTCCAGGTACATACTCTGCTGTTCCAGCGGGCTCAGATCGATGGTCTGACGAACGGCGAAGCGTTCTTCAAGCACCTTGAGTACGCCTTTGTTGCGCTCCAGCCGGCGGTTCTGGCCTTCCATCGGATAGAGCACCAGGCTGCCATCGGCGTGGCTGCTCCACCAGTTATTGGGGAAGATCGAGTCGGGGGTGTGGGGTGCCGGGGTGTCCTGCACCACCAGCACTTCGACGCCATGCTGGCGCAGGGTATCGACATAGTCATCGAACTCTTCCAGCGCTTTCTGCTGTGCCCGGTCCGGGTCGAGCAGTGCTTGCTGGAAGCGGTTGTTGAGGGCGGTGTCCGGGTTGAAGGCGAACCGCGCCGGGCGGATCATCAAGACTGTATTTGTTGTTTGCATCGAGGCACGCATCCGGGGTTGGCTGTGTGCTTATTGTCGACGTGATCAATGATAAATCCCGGCTGAAGCGCGTTGGGCGCTCAGCCGGTAAAGCTGAAATAGTGGGTTTGACAGCGGAATCTGCTGTGATGACTCAAGGTGGGTCTTGCTTGAAGGCGCGCAGCTGCCGCGCCAGGCTCAGCGCGGTGCTGGCGCTGTGTTCGCCGGCAAGGATGTGGGTGAAGGGCAGGTCGATCAGGCGATTGTTGCGCACGGCTTGCAAGTGCGAGAGCGCCGGGTGCTTGCGCAGGTAAGCGCGCTTGCCGGCGGCGGGCGACCACACTGCATCGGCAAGGATGATGACGTCGGGGTCGGCGCGCAGCAGGCTTTCGGCATCGACCGTGACCCGGTTCAGCTCAACCTCGGCGTAAAGGTTGCGGCCGCCCGCCGCGTCGATCAGTTGGGTGATGAAGCCGCGCTTGCCTTCGCTGTGCAGGCCGTTGACCTCGCTGTCGAGGTAGAACACCGACAGCGGCTGCCCGTGCCCGGCGATGGCTTTAGCAGCGGCCAGATCCTGGCGCTGGCGGGCGATCAGGTGGCTGGCCTGGGCGTCGCGCTGCAACAGGCGGCCGAGGACACGCAGGTCTTGTTCAACGGCGGCAAAGCCGTTTTCGGTCGCTGGCGCGCAGGCGTTCTCCAGCAGGTAAGTGCCGATGCCGTTGGCCTTCAAGGTCGTGCGCAGGGCTACGCCGTCGCTGTCGCGAAAGGCGCTGGCAAAACCGCCGACCAGCAGGTCGTAACCCTGGGCATAGACGACCTCGGTTGCCGGGTAGCGGCGTGACAACAGGGGGACGCCGCGATAGCGTCCGCTGGCCAGGGCTTGCGGGTCGTCATCGATATAGCTGACCGCGGCCAGGGTTGGGCCGGCTTCAAGGGCCAGCAGCAGGTCGGCGGCGTGCTGGTTGAGGGCCAGGATGCGTTGTGGACGGTCATGTGGCAGTTGCCAGGTCTGCCCGCAGTTTTGATAGTCCAGGGCCAGGGCGCTGCTGCTCAACACGGCCAGCAAGCTGGCGCCGAACCACCTCATGACACCTGGCCATTGAGCAGCAGATCGGGCACCGGCTGGCCCTCGATCAGGTGTTCGCGCACCAGCCGTTGCGCGTCTTCGGCGTTGGCTACCCGGTACCAGCAACGGTCCGGATACACCGTCAGCACTGGGCCGAGGTTGCAGGGGAACTGGCAATGGCTGCGGGTCAGCAGCACGCCGTCAGTGGTTTCGATACGGTTGGCCACCAGCAGCTCGCGGCGCAGGACTTTCCACAGCGGCAGGGCACCGCGTTGCACGCAGCGAGGGCCGGTGCAGAGCATCACGTGGCGGGTATGCTCGGGGATCTGCGACCACTCGGGCTTGCTCTGGATTTCATCTTCGGCGACGCGGCCGCGGCGACGCTTGGGGGTTGTTGCTGTCATGGACTTCTCGAAAAACATTCGCGAAGCGCACAGGAGGGCCCCAGCCAACACGCGCCAGGCAGCCGGCTCGTGCCCGCCCTCCGCAGGTTTGCCTAAATGACTGCGTGCAGTCGTGGGGCTTCAGGCCGGTCTCCGGGCTTGCGAGGCTTGAAGCCATTCGCCTTCCCATGCCTGTGGGCACAGTGGCGGGTTGAATGCTTCACTCGCTTACCGTTGCGGGGGCAGCGCCGGACTGGTCGATAACGACGCACCGGCTTCCCGTTTCACCTGACGCACGGCGGCGGCAGGCACCTGAAACTGGCAGGCATCTGACCATCAGCCCAGGCGTTCGTCAACTGTGCCGGCCTGGCCTTGGGCGTGCAGGCGCTTGTACAGGGTGGTGCGGCTGATGCCCAGGGCCCGGGCCAGGGCCGAGATATTGCCGTTGAGGCCTTGCAGGCGCTGGCCGAGGTCGTCGGCGCTAGCTGGTGGCGGCAACACGGGGGGCTGCGGCCTGGAGGCGGGCAGATCGGCAAAGAAACTGTCCGGCAGGTGCTCCACAGCAATCGGCCGCCCGCCCGCCAGCGCCAGTGCGACCTGGAGCACGCTGGCCAGCTGGCGCAGGTTGCCCGGCCAGGGGTGCTGGAGCAGCAGTTCCAGCACCTTGCCGGGCAGTTGCGTCGGCGCCCCGGGCTCGCGGTGCTGCTGGTGGAGCTGTTCGATCAGGGCCAGGCGGTCGCTGCGTTCGCGCAAGGGCGGCAGCATCAGGCTGAGACCGGCGATGCGGTAGTACAGGTCCTGGCGAAAGTGGCCCAGACGTACTTGGTCGGCGAGGTTCTGGTTGGTCGCCGAGACCACGCGGATATCCACCGGGATCGGTTCACCACTGCCCAATGGCTGGATGTTGCGGGTCTGCAGAAAACGCAGCAGGCGTGCCTGGGTCGGCAGCGGCATGTCACCGATTTCATCGAGAAACAGGATGCCCCGGTCGGCCTTGCGGATCAGGCCGATGTTGCCCTTGTGATGGGCGCCGGTGAATGCGCCTTTCTCGTAGCCGAACAGCTCCGACTCGACCAGCTCGGCCGGAATCGCTGCGCAGTTCACCGCAATCAACGGCTGGCCGGCGCGGCTGCTGGCGCGGTGCAGGGCATTGACGAAGACTTCCTTGCCGGCTCCGGTTTCGCCCTCGATCAATAGTGGAATGTCCTTTTCCAGCAACAACCCGGCCTGGTGCAGGGCCTTGTCGATACGCGGGTCGCAGGTGGTTTGCGCATGGCTGACCGGTGTGGCCCGCGGGGCTTGGGTGGGGGCATGCAACAGGCAATGAAAACGGTTGCGCCCGGTCACCTGCACGGCGAACGGTTGCTCTGCGCTGTGGCCGAGCAGTTGCACCAGGGGCGTCCTGAACAACTGCTCCAGGTTCAGTTGCAACGGATTCTGGCCGAGCAAACTGTCGGCCCGGCGATTGGCCGCCAGCACCCGGCCCTGGTCATCGAACACCAGCAGCCCGGCCCATTGGCTGTCGAGGTTGTTGGCGCCGGTATTGAAGCTCAGTTGCCGGTAATCCCCGGCAAAGCGCGCCAGGATCAGGCGGTTCTCCAGGCTCTGGCTCATCATCCGCACCAGGCCCTGGGTTTGCGCCGCCGGCAGGTAGCTGTCGCTGGACACATCGAGTACGCCGATCAACTGGCGCTCGGCGTCGAACAAGGGGGCGGCGGCGCTGGCCATGAAGCGGTTGAGCTTGAGGAAGTGCTCATCCTGGCTGACATGCACCGCCTCGCCGGTAGCCAGGGCGGTGCCGATGGCATTGGTGCCCACCCCTTGTTCCCGCCAGCAGGCGCCGGCGACAAAGCCGTGGCGCTGGCGCGGGTCGATAAAGCGGCGGGTGCCCCAGGCATCGAGCAACTGGCCCTGATGGTCGCTGAGCATGATCAGGTAACTGGAGTTGCCGAGCAGGTGCGCGTATTGCGGCAGCACCTCGTCGCGGGTGGTGCCCAGCAGTGAATGCTCGCGTTCGAGCAGTTCGCTGACCTGGGCGGCGGATGCTTCGCCGAACTGCGGTTGTGACTGGTGATCCAGGCCGTAGGCGCGGCAGCGCTGCCAGGAGGCCTGGATCAGTTGCGCATGGGCGCTGGTGGATGCGGCCATGGGCCCGTCCTCTGCCGGCGGCAGTGTTGTTGTTTTTGTCTGATCCAGTGTTGTTCAGTCCTGTTCATTGTCAATGCCGCGGCTGTTCAACTGTGCAGCGAAGGCTGTTCATTTCTGTTCAGGTGTGAACCCCGGCCATTGGTAAATTCGTTGAAATGCTTTTGCCGGCAAAGGCTTGGCAACTGCTGGCACGAATCTGGCTCTGCCTTGTGCGCCTGCTCGATAACAACAAGAAGGCCGCGCCATGTCGCTCACGCTCGAACATGTCAGCCGTACCGTGGATAACCAGGTGTGCATCGACGATGCCTGCCTGAGCTTCGAGCCCGGCTCGTTCAATGTGCTGCTCGGCCGCACCCTGGCCGGCAAGACCAGCCTCATGCGCCTGATGGCCGGGCTTGATCGGCCGGACCATGGCCGGGTGCTGATGAATGGCGAAGATGTCACCGGCCGCCCGGTGCGCCAGCGCAATGTGTCGATGGTCTATCAGCAGTTCATCAACTACCCGACCCTCAGCGTTTTCGAGAACATTGCTTCACCGCTTCGTCAGGCGCGTATGAACGAAGAGGAGATTCGCCACAAAGTGCATCAGACGGCGCAGATGCTGCGCATCGAGCCCTTCTTGCAGCGCCTGCCGCTGGAGCTGTCCGGTGGTCAGCAGCAGCGCACGGCCATGGCCCGGGCACTGGTCAAGGATGCCGAGCTGATCCTGTTCGACGAGCCACTGGTCAACCTGGATTACAAACTGCGTGAAGAACTGCGCCAGGAGATGCGCGAGCTGTTCGCTTCCCGTCACTGCATTGCCGTGTATGCCACTACCGAGCCGAACGAGGCATTGGCCCTGGGTGGCACCACCACCATCCTGCATGAAGGTTGCATCGTGCAGAGTGGTGCGACCGCTCAGGTCTATCACCAGCCGCGTACGGTGCTGGCTGCCGAGTTGTTTTCCGAGCCGCCGATCAATCTGATTGCCGGGCGCATCAGCGGCAATGAAGTGAGTTTCGCCGGGGCTGTGCATTTCGCCATGAACGCCGACCTGCGCCGTATCGGTGATGGTGAATACCGCTTTGGCGTGCGTCCCAGCCATATCAGCCTGGTGCCGTCGAATGACGATGACCTTGAGCTGGCGGTGCTGGTGGAGCTGGCGGAGATCAGTGGCTCGGAAACCTTCCTGCATGTGCGCAGCGAGCACTTTCGCATCATCCTGCACCTGTCCGGGGTGCACGAGTACCACGTCGATGCGCCGATTCGGGTGTTTATCCCGACCCACAAGCTGTTCGTTTTCGACAGTGCAGGTGTGTTGGTCCAGGCGCCGGGCGCGCGTGAAGCGAGGGTTGCCTGATGGCCGAAATTCGCCTGCAGCAGTTGGCCCACAGCTACAGCCGCACCCCCGCCAGCGCCGATGACTATGCCTTGCGCGAGCTGGAGCATGTCTGGGCCCAGGGCGGCGCCTATGCCTTGCTCGGGCCTTCGGGCTGCGGCAAGTCGACCTTGCTCAATATCATTTCCGGGTTGCTCAGTCCCTCCCAGGGCCAGGTGTTGTTCGATGGCAAGGTGGTCAATGAGCTGTCGCCGCAGGCACGCAATATCGCTCAGGTTTTTCAGTTTCCGGTGGTGTACGACACCATGACGGTGTTCGACAACCTGGCTTTCCCCTTGCGTAACCAGGGCATGGACGAGGCCCGGGTGCGTAGCAAGGTGGAGGAGATCGCCGAGGTGCTCGAACTCGGTCCGGCGCTGAAAAAGAAGGCTCGCAACCTCAGTGCCGATGAAAAGCAGAAAGTCTCCATGGGCCGTGGATTGGTGCGTGACGACGTCTCGGCGATCCTCTTCGACGAGCCGCTGACGGTGATCGACCCGCACCTGAAGTGGAAGCTGCGGCGCAAGCTCAAGCAGATCCACGAGCAGTTCAACATCACCATGATCTACGTGACCCACGATCAGCTGGAGGCCTCGACCTTCGCCGACAAGATCGCGGTGATGTATGGCGGGCAGATCGTCCAGTTCGGTACGCCGCGGGAACTGTTCGAGCGACCGCGGCACACCTTTGTCGGCTATTTCATCGGCAGTCCGGGGATGAACCTGATCGATGTGCAGCCGCAGCCGGGCGGTGTCGGTTTTGCCGGTGTCCATCTACCGCTGCCAGAAGCATTGCAAGCGCGTCTGGCCAGCACGCCGGTTGCGCGTTTGCAGGTAGGGATCCGCCCGGAGTTCGTACAGGTGCGCGAGGCGCCATTTGATGACGCTTTTACCGCCCGGGTGGTGGATGTCGAAGACCTGGGTACCTACCGGATTCTGACCCTCGAACTGGGCGCAGTGGCCCTCAAGGTGCGCCTTGGGGAAGACCGCGTGGTGCCGCAGGGCCAGGCCTGGATCAGTTTTCCGGCACAGTGGTTGATGCTGTACGCCGACGACGTGCTGCTGGAGGCCGCACCATGAACAAGGTGCCCAACAACAAGGCCTGGTGGCTGGTGTTGCCGGTGTTCCTGCTGGTGGCCTTCAGCGCGGTGATACCGATGATGACCGTGGTCAACTACTCGGTGCAGGACATTTTCGACCAGTCCAGCCGCTACTTCGTTGGCGCCGACTGGTACCGCCAGGTGCTGCAGGACCCGCGCCTGCACGACTCCCTGCTGCGCCAGTTCATCTACTCGGCCTGCGTGCTGCTGATTGAAATCCCCCTGGGGATCGCCGTCGCCCTGACCATGCCGACCAAGGGCCGCTGGTCGTCCCTGTGCCTGATCGTCATGGCCATTCCGCTGCTGATCCCGTGGAACGTGGTCGGCACCATCTGGCAGATTTTCGGCCGTGCCGATATCGGCCTGCTGGGTGCTTCACTCAACCAGCTGGGCATCAACTACAACTATGCCGCCAACACCATGGACGCCTGGGTCACAGTGCTGGTGATGGACGTCTGGCACTGGACCTCGCTGGTGGCGCTGCTGTGTTACTCCGGCCTGCGCGCAATTCCCGACGTGTATTACCAGGCGGCGCGCATCGACCGCGCTTCGGCCTGGGCGGTGTTCCGGCATATCCAGTTGCCGAAGATGAAGAACGTGCTGCTGATCGCGGTGATGCTGCGCTTCATGGACAGCTTCATGATCTACACCGAGCCGTTCGTGCTCACCGGTGGCGGGCCGGGCAATGCCACCACCTTCCTTAGCCAGACCCTCACGCAAATGGCGGTGGGGCAGTTCGACCTGGGGCCGGCGGCGGCATTCTCGCTGGTGTACTTCCTGATCATCCTGCTGGTGTCGTGGCTGTTCTACACCGCCATGACCCATGCCGACAACGACTAGGAGGCGGCCCGCATGAACCCGCGCAAGACGCTGCCCTTGTTGCTGTACATCCTGTTCCTGCTGGTGCCGATCTACTGGCTGCTGAACATGTCGTTCAAGAGCAACACCGAGATCCTCGGCGGCCTGACCCTGTGGCCGCAGAACTTCACCTTCGACAACTACCGGGTGATCTTCACCGACCCCAGTTGGTACAGCGGCTACATCAACTCGCTGTACTACGTGTGCCTGAACACGGTGATCTCCCTGAGCGTGGCCTTGCCGGCAGCCTATGCCTTCTCGCGCTACCGCTTTCTTGGCGACAAACACCTGTTCTTCTGGCTGCTGACCAACCGCATGGCGCCACCGGCAGTGTTTCTCCTGCCGTTCTTCCAGCTGTATTCGTCCATCGGCCTGTTCGATACGCACATTGCCGTGGCCCTGGCCCACTGCCTGTTCAACGTTCCGCTGGCGGTGTGGATTCTCGAAGGCTTCATGTCCGGAGTACCGAAGGAAATTGACGAAACCGCCTACATCGACGGCTACAGCTTCCCGCGGTTCTTCGTGAAGATCTTCGTGCCGCTGATTGGCTCCGGCATCGGCGTCACGGCGTTTTTCTGCTTCATGTTTTCCTGGGTCGAACTGCTGCTGGCACGCACCCTGACCTCGGTGAACGCCAAGCCGATTGCCGCGGTGATGACCCGAACGGTGTCGGCCTCGGGAATCGACTGGGGCGTGCTGGCCGCTGCCGGGGTACTGACCATTCTGCCGGGCATGCTGGTGATCTGGTTTGTCCGTAACCATGTCGCCAAGGGCTTTGCCCTGGGCCGGGTCTGAGGAGCGCGCTATGGACTGGATGGCCTGGACTTTGCCAACAACGATCTTCTTCGCCTCGATCGGCCTGTTGCTGCTGGGCATGACGCTGTATGAGCTGCGCCGGCCGTGCGTCGAGCGTCGTGGTTTTCTGCCGATCGCCACCAGCCGTGGCGACCGGTTGTTCATTGGTTTGCTGGTCAGCGCTTACCTGCACCTGCTGGTAATCGGGCTCAGCGACTGGAACCTGTGGGTAGCCTCGCTGCTGTCCCTGGCCTGGCTGTTGGTGGTGATGCGCTGGGGTTAGCCGAGGGCAATCGGCAGGGCTCCGGGAAAATACTCAATCGGGAGATCACAATGTTCGACAACAACAAGAACCGGCGACATTTGACCCTGGCAGCCCTGCTGGTGCTTGGCAGCTTTCACGCCAGTGCCTGGGCCGATGCCTATGAAGATGCCGCCAAGAAGTGGATCGGCAGCGAGTTCAAGCCTTCGACCCTGACTCCCGAGCAGCAGCTTGAAGAGTTGAAGTGGTTCATCAAGGCGTCCGAGCCGTTTCGCGGGATGAAGATCAACGTGGTGTCGGAAACCATCGCCACCCATGAGTACGAGGCCAAGGTGCTGGCCAAGGCATTCAGCGAGATTACCGGGATCAAGCTGACCCACGACTTGCTGCAGGAAGGCGACGTGGTGGAAAAACTGCAGACGCAGATGCAGTCGGACAAGAATATCTACGACGGTTGGGTCAATGATTCCGACCTGATCGGTACCCACCTTCGCTATGGTAAGACCGAATCCATCACCGACCTGATGGCCAACGAAGGCAAGGACTACACCTCGCCGACCCTGGACCTTAAGGACTTTATCGGCATCTCCTTCACCACCGCGCCGGACGGCAAGATCTATCAACTGCCTGACCAGCAGTTCGCCAACCTCTACTGGTTCCGCGCCGACTGGTTCGACCGCCCCGACCTCAAGGCCAAGTTCAAGGAAAAGTACGGCTACGAGCTGGGCGTGCCGGTGAACTGGTCGGCCTATGAAGACATCGCCAAGTTCTTCAGCGAGGACGTCAAGGAAATCGACGGCAAACGCGTTTACGGGCACATGGACTACGGCAAGAAAGACCCTTCGCTGGGCTGGCGCTTCACCGATGCCTGGTTCTCCATGGCCGGTGGTGGCGACAAGGGCCTGCCCAACGGCTTGCCGGTGGATGAATGGGGCATTCGCGTCGAAGACTGCCATCCGGTCGGCTCCAGCGTTACCCGTGGCGGCGACACCAATGGCCCGGCTGCGGTCTACGCCACGCAAAAATATGTCGACTGGATGCGCGCCTATGCGCCGCCAGAGGCCCAGGGCATGACTTTCTCCGAATCCGGGCCGGTGCCGTCCCAGGGCAACATCGCCCAGCAGATTTTCTGGTACACCGCCTTTACCGCCGACATGACCAAGCCAGGCCTGCCGGTGATGAACGCCGACGGCACGCCGAAGTGGCGCATGGCACCGTCGCCCAAGGGGCCGTACTGGGAGGAGGGCATGAAGCTTGGCTATCAGGATGCTGGCTCCTGGACCTTCCTCAAGTCGACGCCAGAGAAGCAGCGCCTGGCCGCCTGGCTATACGCCCAGTTCGTCACCTCCAAGACCGTCTCGCTGAAAAAGACCATTGTCGGGCTGACGCCGATCCGCGAGTCGGACATCAACTCCCAGGCCATGACCGATCTTGCGCCCAAGCTCGGTGGGCTGGTGGAGTTCTACCGCAGCCCGGCGCGGGTGCAATGGACTCCGACCGGCACCAACGTGCCGGACTACCCGCGGCTGGCGCAGCTGTGGTGGAGCCATATCGCCGAGGCGGCGAGTGGCGAGAAGACCCCGCAGGAGGCGCTGGATGGCCTGGCCAAGGATCAGGACCGCATCCTCGAGCGTCTGGAGCGCTCCAAGGCTCAGGCGACTTGCGCACCCAAGCTGAACAAGGAGCGTGATGCCCAGTACTGGTTCGACCAGCCGGGGGCACCGAAGCCGAAACTGGCCAACGAGAAGCCCAAGGGCGAAACCGTGAGCTACAGCGAACTGCTCAAATCCTGGGAGGCTGCACGCAAGTAACCACGCAGGTTGGGTGTAGGAGCGGGCTTGAGCCGCGATGAGGCCCTGACGCCAGGCACAAAAAAACGGCACCTTCACCGGTGCCGTTTCTTATTCCGCCATCAGCACTTACTTATGCAGTGCTTCGGCCGCATACAACGTGTTCTCCAGCAGGCACGCGCGGGTCATCGGCCCGACGCCACCCGGCACCGGAGTGATCCAGCCAGCGCGGGGCAGGGCAGTCTCGTAGACCACATCGCCAACCAGCTTGCCATCTTCCTGACGGTTGATGCCGACGTCGATGACGATCGCGCCTTCCTTGATCCACTCGCCCTTGACCAGGCCCGGCTTGCCGGCGGCGACTACCACCAGGTCGGCACGGCCAACGTGGCCGGCCAGGTCCTTGGTGAAGCGGTGGGTGACGGTCACGGTGCAACCGGCCAGCAGCAGTTCCATGGCCATCGGCCGGCCAACGATGTTGGAGGCGCCGACGACAACCGCGTTCATGCCGTACAGGTCCTGACCGGTGCTTTCCAGCAGGGTCATGATGCCTTTTGGCGTGCACGGGCGCAGCAGCGGGATTCGCTGGGCCAGGCGGCCGACGTTATAAGGATGGAAACCGTCGACGTCCTTGTCCGGGCGAATGCGCTCGAGCAGCAGCGAGGCGTCCAGGTGCGCCGGCAGCGGCAGCTGCAGGAGGATGCCGTCGATGTTCGGGTCATCGTTAAGGCGATCGATCAGCTCGGTCAGGGCTTGCTGCGTGGTATCGCTGGGCAGGTCGAAGGCCTGGGAAATAAAGCCGACCTCTTCGCAATCCTTGCGCTTGTGCGAGACATAGACTTGAGAGGCGGGGTCGGTGCCGACCAGGATCACCGCCAGGCCAGGCGTACGCAGGCCTTGCTGGCGACGCTCCACGACACGTTGGGCGATCTGCTGGCGCAGGCTGGCGGCGATCGCCTTGCCGTCAATAA
>RCUI01000083.1_pt1 | contig 35166 bp, 28 predicted proteins | sample 2166121 | NCBI WGS metagenome assembly RCUI01 (sample SAMN09932700, study PRJNA488358) | compost metagenome | feature: garden; material: soil; isolation source: compost soil in succinic acid-enriched culture | place: Germany: Experimental Botanical Garden Goettingen | collected 2016-01-27
CCAGCGCCGCGGTCACCGCCGCGGTGGCCAGCATGCCGATGGCGACGTTGGCGGCGACTTCCAGCACGCCGCTGACGATGTCGGCCATCATCGAGGTGTGCATCAGCGCGTCGCCCTGACGAGCGGCCCAAAGAGCGTCAGACATGCAGGGTGCTCATCAGGTCAGGGCGTCGAAGTTCAATGATTGCTTGATCGCCGCCCAGTGCGCCGCCTCGGCATCGCCCAGCGGTTGGGCCTTGACGTAGCTCAGGGCGAACATCTTGCGAGTGCCCGGTAGCACCAGGGCGAGCTGGTACTGATAGACCTTTTCGTTGCCCTTGCTGAACTGGCTGCGCAGCTCGATGCCGTCCACCGACTGCTCGGCGCCCAGGCGCACGGCCTGGCCAGGTTGAAAACGCAGGTCCTTGACCTGTTGTTGCAGACGTTCAAGCTGACCGTCGAAGTTGCTTTGCAGGGTTTCGCCGTCGGCCAGCAGGCTGCGGCTGACGATCAAAGATGTGCCGAGCTTGGCAAAGCGCAGGATATTGATGGTGGTGTCCTGCACCTCGACATCGGGCAGGGCAAACTGGAATTCGTTGAGACGATAAGTCATGACGCAGGAATCTCTTTATTGGCTGGCTTTGGGCTTGGGGAAGATCGCTTCCACGGCGCCATCGATGGTGCCTTTGACGCCTTGCCCGTCCGGAGTGGCGCCGGGGGCGCCGCCGATGTTCAGGTCCAGGGTGCCGCCGGTGTTGAACTGGGCATTGCCTTCGGCGTTGAGGTTGAACTGCACGCCGGTGAGGTTGATCTGGCCGCTGGCGTTGAGCTCGAGCACACTCTTGCCACACACCAGGCGCAGGTTCTCGCCGACCTCGATCAGGTAGCTGCGGCTGATGCTGTCGGTCTTGGTCGAGCCCACCAGCAGGATGTCGTCGCGCTTGACCGCGCGAATACGGTCTTCGCCGATGGTCGCCACTTCGCTGAAGTCCACCACCTTGTTACGGTTGTGGCCCACCCAGTGGCTCTCGTCGTTCTCGACCTCGATGTCCTGGTTGCGCTCGGCATGGATGTACAGCTGCTCGGCGCCCTTCTTGTCCTCCATGCGGATTTCGTTGAAGTTCGCTGGCGTGCCACCTTTGCTCGAACGGCTTTTCATCCCGCTCTGAGTGGCATTGGCCGGCAGGTCGTAGGGCACGGTCTGCTCGGCGTTGTACACCCGGCCAGTGATGATCGGCCGGTCCGGATCACCTTCAAGAAAGCTGACGATCACTTCCTGGCCGATCCGCGGGATCTGCATCGAGCCCCAGTTCTTGCCGGCCCAGGCCTGGGACACGCGGATCCAGCACGAGCTGTTCTCGTTGGACTGGTCATGGCGGTCCCAGTAGAAGTGCACCTTGACCCGGCCATACTGGTCGGTCCAGATCTCTTCACCGGCCGGACCGACCACGATGGCGGTCTGCGGTCCCTTGACCTGCGGGCGCAGGGTGCTGGCCAGGGGGCGGAAGCTCTGCTGCGCATCGATGCAGCTGAGGTTGCTTTCGAACTGTGCGTTGCCGCCACCGGCACCGGTTTCCAGGCGCTCCTGGACGACGTAGTAGCGGGCGCCGACGATCAGGTATTCGCGGTTCTGGTCCTGGCGGCTGAACCCGCTCATGCTGAACAGGTTGCCCGCTGCCAGGCCCCGGGCGTTGCCGCGCAGCTCGATGCGCTCGTGCAGGCTTTGCAAGGCCTCGATGCGGGTACGGGCGTAATGCTCGCCGTCCTCGCTTTGCACGTAGGTGCCGGGGTAGTCGTATAGCGGGTAATCGCCAGCGGTGTGCGGACGCGGCATTTCCGAGCGCACGTCGATGCGTGCGCTGGGGCGCTGGAAGTCATAGTCGTTGAGCTCCAGCGAGCCGGATTGCACCTCCTGGGCCAGATGCCAGTCGTTGAGGTGGTCGCGCTCGCGATGCTGGCCATCAGGTGGAAAGTACGGCACCGATTCGTAGCCCGGCACTACCTGATGGGCGCCATAGGCATCGGCCAGCACCAGCACGTGACGGTCCTTTTCGTGGCGGAAGTAGTAGTAGATACCTTCCTGTTCCATCAACCGGCTGACAAAGTCGAAGCTGGTCTCACGGTACTGCACGCAGTATTCCCACTCACGGTAGGGGCGGCTGAGACTGTCTTCGAAGTCGGAAAAACCCAGGTCGCGAAACACCTGCTTGATGATCTGCGGGATGGTCTGGTTCTGGAAGATGCGGCAATCGGAGGTCTTGCTCAGCAGCCACAGCCACGGCCGCAGGGTCACCCGGTAACTGGCGAACTGGCCGCGGTCGATGCTCTGGCTGCAGCGCGACACGATGCCGTGAAAATACCGCGAGCGGCCCAGGTCCAGTTGCAGGCTCAAGCTCATGGGCTTGCCCAGCAACTGGTTGAGGTCGATGGACGAGTTGTCCGAGGTCAGCTGCAACTCGTAGTCGAACAGCCGCCCCAGCTCTTCGCCGCCACCCATTTCCGCCAGGATCAGGGCATCCGGGCCCAGCGGGCTGTTGATCTGCGCCAGTCGGGTGAATTGCTTGAATAGCATCGTTTATCTCGTCAAACGCGCCATCACGGCGCGTCGCTGAAGTGGTAGTGCAGCTCGTTGGCGTGGCAGCTGATGCGCACCCCGGCCAGGGCCTTGCCTTCGAGCATGCGCGTCAGGAACTCGCGGCTCATGTCCGGCAACAGGCTGTTGGTCAGGATCGCGTCGATCATCCGTCCGCCGCTTTCAGTCTCGCTGCAGCGCGAGACGATCAGGTCGACCACCTCGTCGTCGTAGTCGAAGGCGACCTTGTGGGTGCCTTGTACGCGCTTGCGGATGCGTTCGAGCTGCAGGCGGGTGATGGCCTTGAGCATCTCGTCGCTGAGCGGGTAATAGGGGATGGTCACCAGACGCCCGAGCAGTGCTGGCGGGAAGATCTCCAGCAGCGGTTGGCGCAGTGCGGTGGCGATCGCTTCCGGTTCGGGGATGTTCTGCGGGTCCTTGCACACCTGGGAAATCAGCTCGGTACCGGCGTTGGTGGTGAGCAGGATCAGGGTGTTCTTGAAGTCGATCACCCGGCCTTCGCCGTCTTCCATCACGCCTTTGTCGAACACCTGGAAGAAGATCTCGTGCACGTCCGGGTGGGCCTTCTCCACCTCATCCAGCAATACCACGCTGTAGGGCTTGCGCCGCACCGCCTCGGTCAGCACACCACCTTCGCCGTAGCCGACATAGCCGGGCGGGGCGCCCTTGAGGGTCGAGACGGTATGGGCTTCCTGGAACTCGCTCATGTTGATGGTGATGACGTTCTGCTCACCGCCATACATGGCTTCGGCGAGGGCCAGGGCGGTTTCGGTCTTGCCCACCCCGGAGGTACCGGCGAGCATGAACACGCCAATCGGCTTGTTGGGGTTGTCGAGGCCGGCGCGGGAAGTCTGGATGCGCTTGGCGATCATCTGCAGGGCATGGTCCTGGCCGATGATGCGCTTGGCCAGGTGCTGATCGAGCTTGAGCACGGTTTCCAGCTCGTTGCGGGCCATGCGCCCGACCGGGATGCCGGTCCAGTCGGCAACCACCGAGGCCACGGCCTGGTAGTCGACGGTCGGTAGGATCAGCGGAGTTTCACCTTGCAGGTCGCTCAGGCGTTGTTGCAGGTCGATGAGTTTTTCGCGCAGCTCATGGCTCTGTTCGCTGCCCGTGTCGCGGTCGACCACGCCGACGTTTTCGCGCAGTTGCGCACGGGTGGCCAGCAGCTCGTCGACCAGGGTTTTCTCTTCGGCCCAGCGGCTTTCCAGCTCGGCCAGGCGCTCGCGCTCAGCAGCCAGCAAGGTTTCAGACTGTTGCTGGCGGTTGCCGATGGCGATACCGATCGCCTGTTCGCGGGCGATGATCTGCAGCTCGGTTTCCAGTGCCTCGATGCGCCGGCGGCTGTCATCCACTTCAGCCGGCACCGCGTGCAGGCTGATGGCGACGCGGGCGCAGGCGGTGTCGAGCAGGCTGACGGACTTGTCTGGCAACTGGCGCGCCGGGATGTAGCGGTGGGAGAGCTTGACCGAAGCTTCGAGGGCTTCATCGAGGATCTGCACCTGGTGGTGCTGCTCCATGGTCGAGGCCACGCCGCGCATCATCAGCAGCGCCTTGTCTTCGCTCGGCTCGGCGACCTGCACCACCTGGAAGCGGCGGGTCAGGGCCGGGTCTTTCTCGATGTGCTTCTTGTACTCGGCCCAGGTGGTGGCGGCCACGGTGCGCAGGCTGCCGCGGGCCAGGGCTGGCTTGAGCAGGTTGGCGGCATCACCGGTACCGGCCGCGCCACCGGCACCGACCAGGGTGTGGGCTTCATCGATGAACAGAATGATCGGTTTCGGCGAGGCCTGAACATCCTCGATGACCTGGCGCAGGCGCTGTTCGAACTCGCCCTTCATGCTTGCCCCGGCCTGCAGCAGGCCGACATCCAGGCTGCGCAGTTCGACGTCCTTGAGCGAAGGCGGGACATCGCCGGCGACGATACGCAGGGCAAAGCCTTCGACCACTGCGGTCTTGCCCACACCGGCTTCACCGGTGAGGATCGGGTTGTTCTGCCGGCGACGCATGAGGATATCCACCAGTTGGCGGATCTCTTCATCACGGCCGACGATCGGGTCGAGCTTGCCGCTGCGCGCCTGCTCGGTGAGGTCAACGGTAAAGCGCTTGAGCGCTTCCTGTTTGCCCAGGGCGCTGGGGGCCATGGCACCGCTGGCTTCGCCCGGCACGGCGCCGGCATTGAAACCGTCGCTGGCGCTCAGGGCGTTTTCCGGCGAATCACCGACATACTCGTCAAAACGTTCGCTGAGGGCTTCGACCTTGATCTTGGCAAACTCCGACGACAGGCCGAGCAAGGCATTGCGCAGGCTCGGGGTCTTGAGGATACCGAGCACCAGGTAGCCGGTGCGCACCTGGCTTTCGCCGAACATCAGGCTGCCATACACCCAGCCACGCTCGACGGCTTCTTCGACGTGGGAAGACAGATCGGTGATCGAGGTCGAGCCGCGGGGCAAGCGGTCCAGGGCATCGGTCAGCTCACGGGCCAGGCGCGCGGGCTCAAGGTTGAACTGGCGGATGATGCGGTGCAGGTCCGAGTCCTGCAGTTGCAGCAGTTGATGAAACCAGTGGGCCAGTTCCACATAAGGGTTGCCCCGCAATTTGCAGAACACCGTGGCGGCCTCGATGGCCTTGTAAGCGACGCTGTTGAGTTTGCCGAACAGCGCGGCGCGGCTGATTTCACCCATGTTCCGGACTCCTTGTGGATTGCGATGCGGTCGCCTGCTCGGCGTAGTACCGAGCCAGTGTCAGATCCCTGGCATCGTGTTGCGGGCGGCCCAGCCAGGTATCGAAACCCAGGCGTCGACCGGTGTTGAGTTGCAGGGCGGGTATCTGCTCCTGCTGCAGGATCAGGTTCAGGTCCCAGTCCAGCTCGTGCCCCTGATGCTCGGCGACCCAGGCCACCAGCTCGCCAAAGGCACTGCCATCGGGCAACAGTGACAGGTACTGGTCCAGGCTCAGCGGCCCCAGGCAGATGCGAAACTTGTGCTGGCGGTCCCAGACGTGGCTGCCCAGGCACACATCCATGCCCAACTGGTTGGCGCTCGCACCCAGGCGGCTGCGCTCCGGCAGTTGTAGCCACTGACCGACATATTCCTCGATGCTCACCGGCACGCCGAAGTACGCCCCGAGAATGCCACGCAGGCCATCCGGGTAGCGGGTCTGGGCGGCGAGATGGCCGCTGTAGTGCAGCTTGGCGGTGTCCGGCAACGGGCCCTGGTCGCGCAGCGCCGGTGTGCCGCGGCCGCTCAGGGCGGCCAGGCGCGCGGCCCAGTAGTCGTCATCGGGGCGGTCATGGCTGACCGTCGGCCGCGCCTCGGCCCAGGCCCGGTAGAACAGGCTCAGCAGGCGGTGATGAAACACATCGAGAAAGCGCTTGCTGGTGCTGTCGGCGTTGTTGCGCTGGCGCTCGCGCATGTACTCGGTCAGGTGCAGGGGCAGGGGGCCGTTGGGGCCGCCGAGGCCAAAGAAGAACTGCTCCAGGCGCGCCGGGCCCTGCTCTGTGGCAGGCGTCAGCGATGCCAGGGTTGCCGGCGCAAAAGCGCAATCGAGCTGCTGGCCAAGGCGAACCGGCTCATCGGCCAGGCGCAGGGAGTGGCCGAAGCGTGGCAACTGCGGCGACTCGCACTCAAGCCGGCGCAGGGCCTGGAAGAAATCGTAGTTCCAGGGTTCGGCCTGCATCTCGCTGAGGATGTTCACAGGGTCGGACGGCGTCCGGGCTTGGCTTTCCATCGCATGATCTCGCCGCGTTCGGTGGTACGGAGCACCGTCTCGGTAAAGCTGTTGATCGACACGTAACGTGCCAGGAAACGCTCGAACACTGCACCGAGGAGGAACACCCCGGTGCCGCGGAAGGCGTTCTCATCGAACTCCAGGGTGATCTCCAGGCCACGGCCAAAGACGATCGGCCCGGGCATTGGCAGCCGTCGCGTGCAAGCCTTGCTGCTGACCTCACGCAGGCCGTCGATCTGCAGTTGCAGGGCGGCGTCATGGCTGTCGCCGTACAGGCGCAGCAGCTCGCGCAGAGCGGCTGCGCCCTGGCCCTGTTCGGTCAGCGACAGGTAGTTCAGCGACAGCTGGCTGATCAGGCGCCAGGCCTTGTTGTCATGGGCGTGGCTGGCACGCGGCCGGCTTGGTCCGGCCAGGCAGCGAATGGCGGCCACTGGCGCGCTGTCGGCCAGCGTGAAATCGCTGCGGCCATCGCCAACGTTCATGAACAGCGGCAGATCGCGGTTGGTACACAGGGCGCTGACGCCCAGTTGGCGCAGGTCATGGCGGTAGGGCGCCTGCTGACCATCGACCAGGCTGATGAAGGTCTCGCTGCCCATGTAGGTCGAGCGGGTGCCGTTGCGCCGCTGCTCGCTGGAAAGCATGCGTGGTTCGCGGCGCACGATGTAGTACGCCTGGTCACGGCCATAGCGCGCTGGATCGCGCACGGCATAGAACGGCAGGAAACTCTGGTCGGGGCCGGTGCCGTGACCGGTCACACTGCTCAGCGAGTGGATCTCGAAATCTGTCGGCCGGGTGCGGTCAGCGATCACGTGGTGCTCGTTGACCCGGTCGCTCAGGTGGATCCGGTCGACACGGCGCGGGAACAGATTGATCGCCGGAGTACAGAAGGGCACGAACTGCTCGACGCCGACGCTGCCTTCCAGCGTCTGGTCGTAGCGCTCGAACAGCACGATCAGCTCCAGCTCCTGCCCGTCGCAACGTTTTACCGCGCGACTCAGCTCGGCGAACTCGACGAACAGGAAACGCTGCGGCAAAGCGAAGTATTCCTGCAGCAGGCGGTAACCCTGGAACGCCTGCGGGACCACCGGCAAGGCTGCCTCGCGGTCATCGAAGCCGCACGGGCGCAGGGCCGAGGCAGGAATGCGCTCGACCCAGTCGCTGCCGGGCTGGCGCGCGAACACCGCACAGGCGTTGCCCAGCAACTGCTCATAAAGGCGAAACGGCAGTTCATCGGCGCCGTTGAGGTACAGCGGCAGGCTGCTGAGGTCGAGCGCGTTGAACGGCAGCTCGGCGCCGGTACGCAAGGTAATGCGCAACCCGGCGCGGGCTTTCGGTTCACTGGCGGCAAGGCGCCCGAGGTTGGCTGCGGGATTGCCGAAGTATTCGGCCTGGGCCACCTGCAGCGGCCACAGCGTGACCGGGTGGGCACTGCGAAATTCACAGGGCGTCTGCGAATTGCGGCCAAGGGTGGCGCGCAGCACGCTGCCACGGGGCAGGGTGAAACCAGCACTGAGCGAACCTTCGTCAGGATCGGCCTGCATCTGCACCACGGCCATCGACGGCGTCGGTGCCAGGTAGTGCGGGTAGGCGATCTCCAGCAGGTTGTGGGTGAAGGTCGGGTACTCGGCATCGAGCTTGAGTTGTACCCGTGCGGTCAGGTAGGCAAAACCTTCGAGCAGACGCTCGACATAGGGGTCGGCGCAGTCAATGCCGGACAGGGTCAGACGCCCGGCGATCTTCGGGTATTCCCTGGCGAATTCTGCCGCGCTTTCACGGATGTGTTGCAGTTCCTGGTTGTACAGCTCGAGCAGGCGCGGGTTCATGGACGTCTCCGGCGCTCGGCGGGGGCAACCCGGACATGCCCGGATTCCAGGTCAAGGTCTGTGCGCAGCAGCAACGGCAGTGCCGCGGGCTGGGCCCACAGGTCGCCTTCGATCTCGAAACTCAGGGCGTTGTTGTTCATTTCCCCCGGTGCGACCTGGGCGCGAACCCGCAGGCTGCTGCGCAGGATGCGCGGTTCGAAGGTGGCGATGGCCTGGTAAATGATGCTCTCCAGAGCGCTGATATCAATGTTCGAGGCGCTGTTACCGGCCAGTGCCGGCAGGCCGTAGTTGACCACCGAGGTGCCGGCCGCAGTGTTGAGCGTGGCGCCAGCATCAAGCAGTGAGGTGGTATTGAGTAGCCAGGTGAGATCGCGCAGTACTGACGCCTTGAGCTGGTTCAGCGACAGCACGCGTTTGTCGTTGGCTTCTTGCAGGTTGCCGGGCTCGTCGTCGGTCAGACGATCGAGCAGCGAAGGCTGCAGGCGGTCACGTGCAGCGATTTCGGCTACCAAGGGGCGGCTCCGGTGGTGGGATTCAAGATTGCGTTGGCCTTATCGCGGGGCAAGCCCGCTCCTACCAGGTGGGAGCGGGCTTGCCCCGCGAAGAGGGCGAAACGCATCAGATCTTGACGTTCTGGCGCACGTTCCAGCCGTACTTGACCGGGCCGCCGTCTTTGGTGCCGTCAGCTTTCTGCGGCTGGTAATCGACCGTGACCTTGCCGAAGTTCAGGGTGACGTTTTCGGTCAGGCGGTCATCGCCGCCCGAGCCGCCGGTGCTCAGCGAGCTGATCAGCACTTCTTCGAGGTTGATGACCAGGTATTCAACCTGGCTTTCGCCACCGGCCTTGCGCACGGTCAGCTTGACCTTGTCGATGTGCTTGCCGCTGGAGCAATGCATCATCAGGTTAGGGCTGGACTTGTCGACGTACTTGGTCAGCGACAGGTCCTGGATGTTGACCTTGCCGGCGCCACCGCCACCGCCCATGTGCATGTTGCCGGACTGGGCCATGCCCCAGCTCCAGTTCAGCACATCGATCTCGTCCTTGTGGGCCTTGTCCATGGACTCGCCCTTGATGTCGCCGATCTTGATGAAAATATCAACTGCCATGTTGTCTCCAGAGTGTGGCTTCTACCACATTGTTTTTCAGTGCACGCCCCGCATTTGCGGGGCGCTTCAGCGAGCCAGGGCTCAGGCGCCCTTGGCCGATGGCAACTTCGATACCAGACGTAGCGACACGGTCAGCCCTTCGAGCTGGTAGTGCGGGCGCAGGTAGAAACGCGAGTTGTAGTAACCCGGGTTGCCTTCGACTTCTTCGACCACCACTTCGGCCGCCGCCAGCGGATGCTGGGCCTTGGTGGTTTCGGTGGAGTGGGCCGGGTCGCCATCGACGTAGTTGAGAATCCAGTCCTGCAGCCAGCGCTGCATCTCGTCCTTCTCTTTGAACGAGCCGATCTTGTCGCGCACGATGCACTTCAGGTAATGGGCGAAGCGACAGGTGGCGAACAGGTACGGCAGGCGCGCAGCCAGGTTGGCGTTGGCGGTAGCGTCCGGGTCGTCATACTCGGCAGGCTTTTGCAGCGACTGGGCGCCGATGAAAGCAGCGAAGTCGGTGTTCTTCTTGTGCAGCAGCGGCATGAAACCGTTCTTCGCCAGTTCCGCTTCACGGCGATCGGAGATGGCGATCTCGGTCGGGCACTTCATGTCCACGCCACCGTCATCGGTGGGGAAGGTGTGCGCGGGCAGGTTCTGCACTTCACCGCCGGACTCGACACCGCGAATCCGCGAGCACCAGCCGTAGTACTTGAACGAGCGGTTGATGTTCACCGCCATGGCGTAGGCGGCGTTGGCCCAGGTGTACTTGGTGCTGTCGGCACCGTCGGTGTCTTCTTCGAAGGCGAAGGCTTCCACCGGGTCGGTCTTGGCGCCATACGGCAGGCGCGCGAGGAAACGCGGCATGGTCAGGCCGATGTAGCGCGAGTCTTCCGATTCACGCAGCGAACGCCAGCCGGCGTACTCCGGGGTGGTGAAGATCTTGGTCAGGTCGCGCGGGTTCGACAGTTCCTGCCACGAGCCCATGCCCATCACGGTCGGCGAGGCCGCAGCAATGAACGGCGAGTGCATGGCGGCACAAACCTTGGACAGCTCGCCGAGCAGCTCGACGTCCGGTGGCGACTGGTCGAAGTAGTAATCGCCGACCAGGCAGCCATACGGCTCGCCGCCGAACTGGCCGTATTCCTCTTCGTACATCTTCTTGAACAGCGGGCTCTGGTCCCAGGCCGTGCCCTTGAATTTCTTCAGGGTCTTGTGCAGGTCGGGCTTGGAGATGTTGAGCACGCGGATTTTCAGCTGCTCGTCGCTCTCGGTGTTGTTGACCAGGTAGTGCAAGCCACGCCAGGCGCTTTCCAGCTTCTGGAACTCGGGGTGGTGGATGACCTGGTTGACCTGGGCAGTGAGCTTGGCGTCGATGGCGGCAATGATCGATTCGATCGACTTGATCGCGTCATTGGACACCAGGTCGGTTTGCGCCAGGGCCTGTTCGGCCAGGGTGCGTACCGCAGTTTCGACGGCTTCGCGAGCGCGCTCGGTCTTGGGTTTGAATTCTTGCAGCAACAGCGAGGCGAACTCGCTGGCTTGCTCGGTGGCCGCTGGCTGGGCCTGGGTATCACGCATCGGATCGGTCATGAGGCTATGTCCTGATTAAGCGTTCGGCTCGGGGTCCTGGGGCTTTGGCGCACTGGCCAAGGCCTGGAGCAGGGCCGGATCCTTGATGGCTTTCATGATGATTTCTTCGGCGCCGGTCTTGCCGTCCATGTAGGTCAGCAGGTTGGCCAGCTGGGTCCGCGCTTCGAGCAGCTGGTTCAGCGAATCGACCTTGCGCGCCACGGCGGCAGGGCTGAAGTCGTCCATGCTTTCGAAGGTGATATCCAGGCTCAGGTTGCCTTCGCCGGTCAGCTCGTTGGGTACATGGAAGGCTACCCGTGGTTGCATGGCCTTGAGGCGCGAGTCGAAGTTGTCGACGTCGACTTCCAGGAACTTGCGTTCGGCCACCGGCGCCAGCGGCTCGGCAGGCTTGCCCGCGAGGTCGGCCATGACGCCCATGACGAAAGGCAACTGGACCTTCTTTTCGGCGCCGTAGAGCTCGACGTCATACTCGATCTGCACCCGCGGCGCGCGATTGCGCGCAATGAATTTCTGAGAACTGGGGTTCGCCACGTTGTTCCTCCTGGTCGCAGGTGCGACGGTATTGGCGTCATCGATCGTTGCCGGTAACGGTGTTGCATATGTGCGTAGGGTCTGGCCCGCAGGCCTCAGTCGGTCTCAGGCCCGCGCAGGGTTTCGAATTGCGACAGCCCATCCGGGATCAGGTCGCGGACGATCGCGGCAAAATCGGCATTCACCAGATTTTTCGCGCGGTTCAACAGCACCGGCAGCGGGCTCGAGGGCTCGTGACGGGCGTAGTACTTGAGAATTCGGTCGAGGCTGCGCAGCACCTCGTCGCGGCTGGCGATATCGGCCGAGGCACGGGCAACGGGGGCTGCAGGAGTCGCGCTGGCAAGAGACGCCGGGCTGTCGGCTGCGGTGCTGACTTCGCTGACTTCGCTGACTTCGCTGGTGTCGTTGGCGGCTTGCTCGCTTGCTGGCGCATGTTCGGCGAGGATTTGCGCGGCCTGGCGCAGCGGCTGTTTCAGGGCGCTGAGATCAACCCCGCTGGCCGCCCCGACCTGCTCGTTGACGTACTGCTCGATTGCCTCGGTGGCTTCGCGGGCCTGCTGCAACGCCTCGTGGGTGGCCTGCAGTTGCTCGGCATCACTGTCGCGCAGGGCACCGCCGAGCTCGTCGGCATTGAGTGTCTCGCTGGCAAAGTGCTGCAGGCCGCTGGCGTGCAGGGCCGCGCGCAGGCTGACCGGGCCGAAAGCACGGGAGCGGGTCAGAAGGCTTTCGCGCAGCAGGGCGATGTTGGTCTCGCAGACCAGACCGGCGAGGGCGTTGATGCGCACCGTCGGGTCATTGTCGTCATCGGCGTCGAGTTGCGGGTGTACGTGCGGCCAATACTGGCGCAACAGGTCGTTGATCAGTTGCAGGGTGCTGGCAAGGCCGGCAATGCCATGCAAGGCCAGGGCACTTTGCAACAGGAAATGAGTGACGCGAAGGTCTTTGCTGCGTTGCAGCAGGGCGGTGCAGGACTGTTCGATCTGCCGCCATTGGGGCGGTTCGGCAGGCTGGATGGCATCGCCCATGACACGTTCGGGCTTGCCTTGGGCATCACGCTCCAATTGCAGGAAGTCCGGGTCGTATTCAAGGTCGTCGCCGCAAGGAAAGTTCTCCGAAACGGCAGCGAGCAAATGCGCTGAGTTCACCAGATATCGATCTCCGTATCGTCCCGTGGTGGGGGTAGCTAATGTGCGCTAATTGGATTTGTGACGTAGCGCACATATTTTGCTGAGTTGTCCTTAGTTGATATCAAAGTGATATCACGCTTGTTCAGCAAGTCGCGCATTTTTGGTTTATTTCCAATTGGCTGTCAAGGTAAGCTATCGGCCCACCGTAACCTGAGTTTTGGGCCAAACAGGTTTTCTGACCTATTGGTCAGGGTGCCGGTGGATGTCGTTTGAAACTGACAGAGTTCGGCTAAAGTTACCGAACATCGGACATTCAGTTGATTTTTCAGGGATTGGAAGCGAATCGCGTTATCTGCGCAAGGCCTGAAGCGGGTCCGCAGGCGATTCAGGATGTTGCTAAGGAGGCGTGATGTCGCTGAGTCTGACTATTACCAGTTATCACAAGATTACCCCTGGCCAATGTCCTGAAAAGTTCATCGAATCAGGTGCCATCAGCATTGGACGTGGCCCCGGTAATGATTGGGTATTGCCCGATCCGGAACGTCTGGTCTCTTCGCAACATTGTGTCATTCAATATAAAGACGGTCGCTACTACCTCACTGATAACAGTACGAATGGTGTCGAATTAATTCACGCCGGTATTCGTTTGCGTCGCGGTAACAGTGAGCCGCTGATGGATGGCGAAGTGATCCGCATTGGCGAGTACGAGATTCAGGCGCGCATCGATTCAAGCTTCAAAATGGAAGATGGCAATCCGTTAAGTCGCGATGCCTCCAACAGCTTCGAGGCGCTGATGGCCAATCAGGCTGGCGCCGCCCCTACTCCTTCAGTTCCTGCCGCGCCTGCGTTCATCCAGGGGGCCTCGAGCAACGATACCCTCCCTGACCTGTTCGATTTTCTTGCACCGGCAAGCATTGCACCGGTGACCCAGCCCGATCATGTGCCTGCCCAACAGCATGACTTTCGCCCACCAACGCCAGTGCCACCTGTTGTGCCAGCGCCGGCGAGCCCCGGGGTCATCCCCGAAGACTGGGACCTGTTCGCCGAACCTTCAGCTCCCACGCCCGCTCCTGTAGCCGCGCCGGCCGCGACCGCAATGCCCGCTCCGGCGCCCGTTGCCGAAGCCGTTGCGCAGCCCGCCCCGGCGCCCGTTGTCGAAGCCCTTGCGCAGCCTGCCGACTCAAGTGCGTTGGTCCAGGCATTCCTGCGCGGTGCAGGTCTTGAGCAGTTGCGAATCGACAGCGCCCAGGTAGAGGCGCAGATGGAAGCCCTCGGCCGTAGCTACCGGCTGATGGTCGAGGGTCTGATCGATGTACTGCGTGCGCGCAGCAGCCTCAAGGGTGAGTTCCGCATGCAGCAGACCATGATCCGCCCGGCGGAAAACAACCCGCTCAAGTTCGCTCCGAATGCCGATGAAGCGCTGCTGTTGCTGCTGCGGCACGGCAATCACGCGTTCATGGCGCCGGATCAGGCAGTACGCGACAGCTTCGACGACCTGCGCGCGCATCAGTTGGCTGTGATGGCGGGTGTTGAAGCGGCCATCAAGCACCTGCTCGCACGCTTCGAGCCGGCACAGCTGGAGTCGCGGTTAGGCGAGCCGGCCGGCCTGTCGAAACTGTTCGGCAGCTCGCGCCAGGCGCAGTACTGGCAGCAGTTCACCGAGCTGTACAGCAAGATCTCCGGGGAAGCCGAAGACGACTTCCAGGACCTGTTCGGGCGCGAGTTCAGCCGCGCCTATGAGGAGCACAGCGCGCGTCTGCAACGCTCCTGAAACAAACGGAAAGTGCCACGTCATTGAGGACGCAGGATGATTCGAACAATGCTGATGGCGGCGGTGACCACACTGCTGCTCAGTGGTTGTAGCAAGGATGAAGTCGCAGCACCGGTCCAGCCCGAGGTGGCAGGGCCTACCAGCGTGACCTTGTATTTCAGTGCCGCCGCCGGGCTCAACCCGGGCGCCAACGGCCAGGCCGCGCCTGTGCGCGTACGCATTTTCGAACTGAAGAACAGCGCCAACTTCAACCGCGCCGATTATTTCGCCCTGGCCGAACGTGCTCCGGCGACCCTGGGCGCCGACCTGGTCGATCAGGACGAAGTGCTGGTGCAGCCTGGTGAGCAACTGCGTATCGAGCGCCCGCTGAGCCCGACCACCCGCCAGATCGGCCTGGTGGTCGGCTACCGCGAGGTCGATCAGGCGCAGTGGCGCAGCCTGCTGCCCGTGCCGCCGCTGGATTACCAGATCAGCCTCGATGTCCGCGCTGTGCGCAGCGCTGCCCATACCTCCCCAACCAGTACCGCCCAATAGGCGATCGGAGAAGCCATGTCCTGGAACAATCGTGTGGTCTGGTCGGAAGGCATGTTCCTCGGAACCCAGCACTTTCAACAGCATGACCGTTATCTCGAAAATCTGATCGATGCCCGCAGCCGGCCACTGTCGGCGGGCGCCTGGGGTTTTTCCGAGCTGCTGATCGACCAGGGCCTGCTGGCCCAGGGGAAACTGGCCATCGTTTCGGCTCGGGGCCTGCTGCCTGACGGCACACCTTTCAACATTCCCCAGGATGACTTGGCGCCAAGCCCGCTGAACATCGATGACAACCTGCGTGATGGCCTCGTGTACCTGGCCTTGCCGCTCAAGCGCGCCGGTGCCCGCGATACGGTCGACGAGGGCGAGACGCTGGGCGGTGCGCGCTATGTCAGCCGGGTGGCCGAAGTGCGCGACGACAACGCGCCGTTCGAGAATCGCTCGCCGGTCGCTCTCGGTTCCCGTGCCCTGCGCCTGATTACTGCCGAAGAGGGCCTGAGCGACTATGCCGCGCTGGGCCTGGTACGTATCAAGGAAAAGCGCGCCGACCGCGCCCTGGTCCTGGATGACAGCTATATCGCGCCAGTGCTGGATGTATCGGCGAGCAAGAGCCTGTCGGCATTTCGCAGCGAACTGCTGGGCCTGCTGCATCAACGCGGCGAAGCGCTGGCCGGGCGGGTGGTAGCCTCGGGTGCCGGCGGCGCTTCGGAAATCGCCGACTTCATGCTCCTGCAACTGGTCAACCGCGCCCAACCGCTGGTCGAACACCTGAGCCAGTTGAGCCCGTTGCACCCGGAGCGGCTTTACAGCGAGCTGGTCAGCCTGGCCGGTGAGTTCGCCACCTTCTGTGCCAGCAACCGTCGCCCGGGCGAGTTCCCGGTGTACCAGCATGATGACCTGGCAGCGAGCTTCGCCCCGGTCATGCAGGCGCTGCGCGAAGCCCTGTCGATGTTGATCGACAGCAAGGCCACGCCCATCCCGATCGTCGAGAAGGCCTACGGCATTCACGTGGCCATGCTGGCTGACCGCAGCCTGCTCGATAACGCCAGCTTCATCCTCGTGGTGCGCGCCGACGTGCCGAGCGAGACCCTGCGCGGGCGCTTTGCCCAGCAAAGCAAGATCGGTGCGGTCGAACACATTCGCGACCTGGTCAACCTGCAACTGCCGGGCATCGGCCTGCTGCCGTTGCCGGTGGCGCCACGGCAGATCCCGTTCCATGCCGGCTCCACCTACTACGAACTCGATCGCGGCAGCGAGCATTGGCAGCAACTGCAGAACGCCGGGGGCTTTGCTTTCTACGTCGCCGGCGAGTTCCCGGGGCTGAACCTGGCCTTCTGGGCCATCCGAGGATAAGCCGCGATGCAGCCTAACGACCCGTCGGCACCGCCGGCCAACGACCGCACCCAGTTCATGCCGCGCCCCGGTGGCCGTGGCCCACAGGCGGATATGCCTGAGCCGGCTGCGCCGCCGTCGATGCCGGCACAGCCGTTGCCCGGTGGCCAGGCACTTGGCCTGAACCCGCTGGAAAGCGCCGCCGGCCCGTTGTTGGCATTGCTGACCCGCTTGCGTAGCACCATCGCCCATCCGGCCCCGGCCAGCCTGCGTGCGCAGTTGCTGGCCTATCTGCGTCAGTTCGAAGAGCGCGCCGAAGCCGCCGGGGTGGCGCGTAACGAAGTGCTGCTGGCGCGTTACGCCCTGTGCACCGCTCTCGATGAAGCCGTACTCAGTACGCCTTGGGGCAGCAGCAGCGACTGGGGCAAGCAGAGCCTGCTGATTACCGTGCACAACGAAGCCTGGGGTGGCGAGAAGGTATTTCAGCTGCTTGAACACTGCCTGCAGAGCCCGCGCGAACGTCTGTACCTGCTGGAGTTGCTGTACCTGTGCATGTGCCTGGGCTTTGAAGGCCGCTATCGGGTCATGAACGGTGGCCGTGCTCAGCTCGAAGCCTTGCGCGAACGCACTGCCGCCGCCATTCGCAGTGCCCGGGGCGAGTTCGAGCGCGAACTGTCGCCGCACTGGCGCGGGGTCAGCGTCACCCGTGATCGACTGTCGCAGTTCATGCCGCCCTGGGTGGGCCTGGCCATTGCCCTGGCGCTGTTACTGGCATTGCTGTTTGCCCTGCGCTTCATGCTCGCCGCCGACGCCGAGCCGGTATTCAAGAACATTCATGCCCTGGGCGAGATCCCGGTGCAAGCCATCGATCGCCCGGTGACCCAGCCAAAACCAGTGGAACGGCCACGGCTGGCGGGCTTCCTGGCCAGCGATATCAAGGCCGGGCGGGTCAGTGTCGAAGACGCCGTCGACCGCTCGGTGGTGACCATCCGCGGCGACGAACTGTTCGCCTCGGCCAGCACCAGCATCAATGACAGCTTGCAGCCATTGATGCTGCGCATCGCCGATGCCATTGGCCAGGTCAAGGGCCAGGTGCGGATCACCGGCCACAGTGACAACCGGCCGATTGCGACCTTGCGCTTCCCGTCCAACTGGGCGCTGTCCCAGGCCCGCGCCGAGCAGGTCCAGCAGATTCTGGCAGCCAAGACCGGCCAGCCTGCGCGCTTCACCGCACAGGGCCTGAGCGATACCGAACCACTGGCACCGAACAACACGGCCGAAGGCCGGGCAAAGAACCGCCGGGTTGAAATCACTGTATTGGCGGAGGGGGTCGAGTGAAGGCGTTTTTCGGTTTTGTCATTCGCTGGGTCATCCCGGTGCTGGGTCTGATCGCCCTGAGCCTGATCATCTGGTTCGTCGGGCCGTTGTGGGATGTGCTGATTCCGGCGGGTCGCCGCTGGGCCCTGATTGCCCTGCTGTTTGCGTTGTGGCTCGGCTATCGCCTGTGGCGCATTGTCCAGGCCCGCCGCCAGGCGGAAGAGGTCATGCGCAGCCTGGCCGCGGAAACCGCCCCGGACCCTGCCAGCGTTGCTACCGCCGAGGAGCTGGCGACCTTGCGCCAGCGCATGGACGAAGCCCTGGCGCTGCTGAAAAAGGCCCGCCTCGGTGGTGACGAGCGGCGCAATCTGTACGAGCTGCCGTGGTACGTGATCATCGGTCCGCCGGGCTCGGGCAAGACCACGGCGCTGGTCAATTCCGGCCTGCATTTCCCTCTGGCGGCGCAGCTTGGCGCCGGGGCAATTCGCGGTGTTGGCGGCACCCGCAACTGCGACTGGTGGTTTACCGACCAGGCTGTGCTGCTCGACACCGCAGGCCGCTACACCACCCAGGACAGCCACGCCCAGGTCGACAAGGCTGCCTGGCTGGGCTTTCTCGACCTGCTGAAGAAGCAGCGCTCGCGTCGGCCGATCGATGGCGCCTTCATTGCCATCAGCCTGTCCGACCTGCTGCTGGGCAGCGACGCGGAACGTGCCGCCCACGCGGCGGCCATCCGCTCGCGCATCCAGGAGCTGTATAGCCAGCTGGGCGTGCGCTTTCCAATCTACCTGATGCTGACCAAGCTCGACCTGGTGCCGGGCTTCATGGAGTTCTTCGACACCCTGAGCAAGGAAGAGCGCGCCCAGGTGTGGGGCATGACCTTTGCCCTGGACGACGACAAGTCGGCTGAAGGGCCGCTGGCGCAGTTCCAGAGTGAGTTCGCCGGCCTTGAGCAACGCCTCAACGAGCGGCTGGTCGAGCGCCTGCAGCAAGAGCGCGATCCGGCGCGGCGCGATCTGGTCTATGGCTTTGTTCAGCAGTTCGCTGCCTTGCGCTCGAACCTGCAGAGTTTCCTCGACGGCGTGTTCAAGCCCAATGCCTATGAAGAGCGCGCGTTGTTGCGTGGCGTGTACTTCACCAGCGGCACCCAGGAAGGCAGCCCGATCGACCGGCTGATCGGCGCCATGGCCCAGAGCATGGGCCTGGACCGTCAGCACCTGGCGCGCCAGACCGGCACCGGCCGCAGTTACTTCATCGAAAAACTGTTCAGCGCCGTGGCCTTTGCCGAGCGCGGGCTGGTCGGGGTCAACCCGAAGGTCGAGCGCCGGCGCAAATGGCTGGCCCGTGCTGCACTCGCGGCCAGCGTTGCCCTGGTAGTGCTGGTCGGCAGCGTGTGGGCGCTGAGCTATCGCGCCAACCAGGCTTACATCGCCCAGGTCGAGCGTAAGCTCGCGCCGCTGGGGCCAGTCCTGCAAACCCTGAGCCCGGCCCAGCGCGATGTACTGGCGGTACTGCCGCTTCTCAATGCCGTGCGCCATCTGGCCGATGATCCACCGAGCTGGGCAGAAGGCCTGGGGCTGTACCAGGGCGACATGCTCGAAGCCGAGTCGGCCAGCGTCTACCGCAAGCTGCTGATTGCCGTGTTTGCCCCACGCCTGGTTACCCGTATCGAAGAGCAGCTGCACAGTGGCGGTGGCTCCGACTTCCTCTACGAAGGCCTCAAGGCGTATCTGATGCTGGCGGACGGCGAGCACTATGACCCTGATTTCATCAAGGCCTGGGTAACCCTCGACTGGGAGCAGAGCCTGCCCCGTGACCTCTCTCCTGAGCAGCGTGCGGCGCTGGGTGAGCACCTGCAGGCGCTGTTTGAAAAGCGTCCGCCGAATGCGCGCCTGGATGCCAACCTGATCGAAGACCTGCGTCGCCAGCTGCAGCAGTTGCCGGTGGCCCAGCGCGTCTATGACCGGGTCAAACGGCAGAAACTGCCAGACGGCGTCAGCGATTTTCGCCTGAGCGAAGCCGCCGGCCGCGATGCTGCGCTGGTGTTCAGCCGCAAGAGCGGCAAGCCGTTGGGCGAGCCATTGAGCGGGCTGTTCACCGTCGAGGGTTATCGCAAGGCGTTCCTCGCCACCAGCCTGCAACACAGCAACACCCTGGCCGAAGAGCGCTGGGTGCTGGGCCGCGAGCAGGCCGATGAAGGTGATGTAAGCAGCCTGGCTGCCGACGTGCGCCGCCTGTATTTTGCCGACTACATCCGCCACTGGGACGCACTGCTGGCCGATATCGACTTCGTGCCGATCACCAGCGTGGCCCAGGCCGCCGATGTATTGCGGGTGATTTCCGGGCCGACTTCGCCGCTGAAAAAACTGCTGGCCGCCGTGGCCAAGGAAACCAACCTGCAACAGCAGGACCCGCTCGCCGCCGCCCAGGCTAAAGCCAGCGAGGCCGGTGTCGATCAGCTCAAGCAACGCCTGGGTAACCTGCTGGGCCAGGATGCACCGGCAGATATCCGTCAGGCGCAACACAACGAGGATCCGGTCACCGCGCACTTTGCCGAACTGGCCAGCCTGGTCAGCAAGGGCGAGGGCGAGCCTGCGGCCATCGATGGCCTGCTCACCGACATGAACGCCTTGTACGTGCAGGTCAGTGCCATGGTCGGTGCCAGTGGTGACGCCTTGCTCGGTGAGGCCAAGAACCAGGCCACTGCCGCCGCCAATCGTGTCAGCCTCACCGCACAACGCCAGCCGCCGATGGTCCAGGGCCTGGTCAAGTCGGTCGTCAGCTCGACCACCAACACCATGATGGGCGGCGTGCGCAATCAACTGAACGCCGCCTGGGTCAGTGAAGTGGTCAACGTTTATCGCCAGTCCCTGAGCGGCCGTTACCCGTTGGCACCGGGCAGCTCGCGGGATGCCACGCTGGACGACTTTGGCCAGTTTTTCGGCGTTGGCGGGGTGATGGACAGCTATTTCCGCAAGTACCTGCAGCCGTACGTCGATACCTCGGCCAACCCGTGGCGCTGGCAGCCGGGTGCGGCGCAGAAACTCGGCATCGGCCCTGGTGTGCTGCACACCTTCCAGCGCTCGGCGGCGATTCGCGATGCGTTCTTCCGCTCCGGCGGCATGCAGCCGACCGTGCGCTTCGAGCTCAAGCCGGTGGCCATGGACGCCTCGATCACCCAGTTTTTGCTCGACCTCGACGGCCAGCAGATCAGCTATGACCACGGCCCGAGCCGACCGGTAGCAATGCAGTGGCCGAACCCCAACAGTATCGGCGTGGTCCGCCTGTCGATCATGCCGCCGTCGGCCAACGGCCGTTCCGGCCTGACCCTGGAAGGGCCGTGGGCCTGGTTCCGCTTGCTCGATCAATCCGATCTGGTGGCCGGCAACGGCCCGGATCGCTTCAGCCTGCGCCTGCGCGTCGACGGTGCCAGCGTGTCTTACGAACTGCGCGCCAACAGCGCTTTCAACCCGTTCAAGAGCCGCGTGCTCAGCGGCTTCAGCCTGCCGGAGCGGTTGTGATGGGTGGCGTTGGCTTCTACGGCAAGCTGGCCAGCCGTGGCGACTTTGTCAGCCGCGGCTTGCCGCAGAGCTTCATCCAGCCCTGGGACCAGTGGCTGGCGGCGGGGCTTATGGCCAGCCAGCAGCAGTTGGCCGAGCACTGGTTGCCGGCCTATCTGGTCAGCCCCTTGTGGCGCTTTGCCTTGGCCCCGGGGGTCTGCGGGCCAGAGGCTGTAGTGGGCGTGCTGATGCCCAGCATCGACCGGGTAGGGCGCTATTTCCCTCTTACCCTGGCTCAGGTTCTGGCGTCGGATGAGTCGCTGGCGGCGGTGGTCAGTGGCCCGGATGACTGGTTCGAGCACGGCGAAGCGCAGCTGTTGGCCACCCTGGAACCCCAGGCTGGTTTCGAGGCGTTCGATGCGGCGGTCCAGGGCTTTTCCGCACCCCGCATCAGTGCCGTTTCGAGCCCGGCGGTTGCTGGCTTGCAGCGCTTTGCGGCAGTGACCCCCGAGGCCCGCCAGGCCGCTTTGGCCGAAAGTGCCTGCGCCGGCATGAGCCTGTGGTGGGGGCGGGGTTCGGAGCATATCGAGGCGGGATTGTTGCGTTGTGCCGGTCTACCGCGCAGCGAGGATTTCGCCAGTTTTCTTTTGGGTAGTGAGGCGGCGCGCTAGATGACGGCTTTGCATTACACCGCAGCCAGCTACAGCCATGTCGGCATGGTGCGCAGCATCAACGAAGACGCCTGCCTGGACCTTGGCAGTGAAGGCCTGTGGGCGGTTGCCGATGGCATGGGCGGGCATGCGGCGGGCGATTACGTCAGTTGCCTGATCGTCGATACCTTGCGCCAGTTGCCGGCAACGCATTCCCTGGATGAATACGCCCAGGTGCTGCGCGAGCGGCTGTCGGCGGTCAACGCAGCGGTGCGCGAAGAAAGCGTCCGGCGTGGCGTGACGATGATGGGTAGCACCCTGGTGCTTTTGGCTGTGCGTGGTGACCAGGGTATCTGCCTGTGGGCCGGTGACAGCCGCCTGTACCGCTTGCGCGACGGGCGCCTGGAGGGCATCTCCCGCGATCACAGTTACGTGCAGGAACTGCAGGACAGCGGCCTGCTCAGCGAGGCCGAAGCGCGGGTGCACCCGCGGGCCAATATCGTCACCCGGGCGATTGGTGTCGAGCCCGAGCTTGAGCTTGAGGCCGTGTCACTGCAGATCTTCCCCGGCGATACCTACCTGTTGTGCAGCGACGGCCTCAACAAGACTGCCGAAGACCATGAAATCCGCGAAGTGCTGGGCCACAGCGACCCCTACCAGGTGGTCCGCAGCCTGGTGCACCTGGGCCTGACCCGGGGCGCCCCCGACAACATTACCGCCGTCGTCATCAAGGCCGGTTGAAGACCAAGCACATGGACAAAGTGATTCCCGGATACGACATCGACGGCGAGATTGGCGAAGGCGCCATGGCTACCGTCTACCTGGCCACCCAACGCTCGCTGGAGCGTAAGGTGGCCCTGAAGGTCATGGCTGCGGCCCTGGCTGCCGACCCGACCTTCTGCGAGCGCTTCTTGCGCGAAGGCCGCACCCTGGCGCGGCTGTCGCACCCGCACACGGTGACCATCCACGACATCGGCAATGTCGGCGAGCTGTACTACATGGCCATGGAGTACCTGCCCAATGGCACGCTCAAGGAGCGCATTGCCGCCGGGGTGACACCGGAGCAGGGCCTGCTGTATATCCGCCAGATCGCTTCAGCCCTGGGCTACGCCCATGCCCAGGGCCTGGTGCACCGTGATGTGAAACCGGCCAACATTCTCTTTCGCGCCGATGGCACTGCGGTGCTGTCGGACTTCGGCATCGCCAAGTCGCTGGATGACCGGACCCAGTTCACCCAGGCCGGTTTCGCTGTTGGCACCCCGAGCTACATGAGCCCGGAGCAGGCGCGTGGCCAGGACATCGACGGCCGCGCCGATCTCTATGCCCTGGGTGTGGTGTTTTACGAGATGCTGGTTGGCAAGCTGCCATACAGCGGCAACGACGCACTGTCGACGGCACTGGCGCATTTGACCGAGCCGTTGCCGGAGTTGCCGATCGAGCACGGCCGCTATCAGGAAATTCTTCGTGGCCTGCTGGCCAAGGACCCGGCCGAGCGCTTTGCCGATGCCGAGACCTTGCTGGCGGCGCTCGATCGGCTGCCAGCACAAGATACTCAGAGCACGTTGATCCAGCCGCTGCCAATTGCCAGCCCGGTGACGCCTGTAGCGGTGGCGCCGCCACAGGCGCCTCCAACGCCGAAACCAGAACCCATCGCCAAGGCATCGCCACCGGCAGCCCCGCGCAAGCGCCCGGCAGTGGCCTTGCTTGCCATTGCGATCGCTGCGGCGCTGGGCCTGGGCGGGGTTGGTTATTGGGTTATGAGTGGCGATGAACAGGTCGCTGATTCCCAGCCGGTGCAAACCAGCGAACCGGCACCACAGACGCCTCCGAGCGCAAGCAATGACGACAATCGCCCGCTGTTGATGGCCGGCAAGAAAACCCTGTTCCAGCGCGTGCTGAGCAAGCCCGGCGCCCAGGTCGTCAGCCAGCCGGGCGCCACGCCCAGCGATACCTTGCCGGCGTTTACCGTGCTCTACGTCTACCAGCGTCAGGACCTCAACGGCAGCCCCTGGCTTCAGGTCGGCACCGCCAGTGATGGCCGCCGCGACGGCTGGTTGCCGGCCTCCCAGGTTAGCGACTGGAAGCAGAGCCTGGTACTCAAGTTCACCGAACGCTCGGGGCGCGCACCGGTGATGTTCCTGCGCCAGTCCGATGAGCTGGAACGCTTGCTCGGCGATACCTCGGCGGCCCGCGCCGAACTGCTCAAGGCGCAAAACACTCCGGACGCAGTACCGCAAGTGATGGCCCTGGAACCCAGCGCCAGCGCCGTGCCTCAAGACCAGTTCTACCTGATGCCGATCTTCGAGGCGCGCGAGAGCTTCGACGAAAACGGCCAGCCGCTGCAGCTGCTCAATGTCGCCTCCATCGACCCTGGCAGCAGCGCGCGCAGCAGCCAACCCAAGGCCGCCGGTATGGCGTCCTCCAGCGACGCGTTCCGTACCGCCGTGGTGCTGGTGGTGGATACGTCGGTATCGATGCAGCCCTATATCGATCAGGTGCGCCAGGTGGTGCACGAGCTGCATGGGCAGATCTCGCGCCGTGGCGAGCTGGATAACGTCAGCTTCGGCCTGGTCGGCTTTCGCAACAACACCACGCGCACGCCGGCCCTGGAATACCTGACCAAGACCTTGGTAACCCTGGACCAGGGCCGCGATCCCGAGCGCTTCCTGAAGCTGGCCGAACAGGTCAAGGCCACCAATGTCTCCAGCCACTCGTTCAACGAAGACGCCTTTGCCGGGATCATGCAGGCGGTCGACGGCATGGACTGGTCCGGTTATGGCGGGCGCCTGATTCTGCTGGTCAGCGACGCCGGCTCCCTGCGCAAGAACGACCGCTACAGCAGCACCCAGATGAACGAAGCCGAAGTGCGCCAGGCGGCCCTGAGCAAGCAGATCAAGATCTACGCCCTGCACCTGCGCACCGAAGCGGGCAAGAAGAACCACGCCTACGCCGAGCAGCAGTACCGGGTGTTGACTGCCGATGCCAACCCGCAGATCGGCGACCTGTATGTGTCGGTGCCCGGTGGCGATGTGAACAAGTTTGGCGAGCGGGTGCGCGAGATCGGCTCGAGCTTCGCCGACCTGGTCCACCAGGTACGCAGCAACCCGGCACAACCGGCACCGCTGCTGGCTGCTTCGCCAAGCGTTGCGGATAAATCAGCCGCCATTGGCTATGCCATGCACATGGACTTTCTCGGCCGCAAGAGCGCCAGCCAGGCCCCGCAACTGGTCAGCGCCTGGACCTCCGACCGCGACCTGACCAACCCGGCGCTGCCGACCCTGCAGGTCTGCGTGATGCTCACCAAGCTGCAACTCAACGACCTGCAGCAATCGCTGAAGCTGATCGTCGATGCCGCGCGCAAGACCCGCACTTCGCCCAAGGATTTCTTCCAGGAAATCGCCAGCGCCAGTGCCTACATGAGCCGCGACCCGGCGGCCCTGCGCAAGGGCGCCAACCTCGCCGAAGGCGGTGTGCTGGGCGAATACCTGGAGGGCCTGCCGTACCGCAGCAAATCCCTGAGCATGACCCAGGACCTGTGGTTGTCGCTCAGCGTTGGCGAACAGGAGGACTTTATCGACGAGCTGGATTCGAAGATCCGCCTGTACGAAACCTTTCACAACGACATGGCCAACTGGGTGCGCTTCGGCAATGCCGAGCCCGGTGATGCCTTGTACCGTGTGCCGTTGTCGACGCTGCCGTGATGATCAGCCTGCAAGCGCTGCGCAAAACCCGCGGCCTCGGCAGCCAGCGCTACAGCCTGGAGATCGAGCGCCTGGAACTGCGCGCCGGTCAGCAGCTGGCCCTGGTCGGCCCTAGCGGCTGCGGCAAGAGCACCTTGCTCGACCTGCTGGCCTTGGTGCTGCAGCCGGATCAGGCCGAGCGCTTCGTGTTCAGCACCGACTCGCACACTTACGACATTCAGCAACTGTGGCGCGAGCAGCGCCAGGACCGGCTGGCGCACCTGCGCCGCCGGCATCTGGGCTATGTGCTGCAGGCGGGGGGCTTGCTGGGCTTTCTCGACGTACGCAGCAATATCGCCCTGCCGCGCCAGGTGCTTGGCCTGGGCGATGACGGCAGCGTACAGCGCCTGGCCGAGCAACTGGAGATTGACGACCAGCTCGACAAGCAGCCGAACGCGCTGTCGGTCGGCCAGCGCCAGCGGGTCAGTTGTGCCCGTGCCCTGGCGCATAACCCCGACCTGTTGTTGGCCGATGAGCCGACCGCGGCCCTTGATCCACTCAATGCCGAGCGGGTGATGCAGCTGTTGCTGCGTCAGGCGCAAGCGCGGCAGGTGGCCTGCCTGATCGCTACCCACGACGAGGCGCTGGCCCGCGATGCCGGCTTGCAGGTGTTGCGCATGATCTGCCGCCGCGATGCCGACGGCGGTGTCACCGCCACGCTGGAGGGCCAGCCCTGATGCGCCCGATGCTGATCGCTGCCCTGGCCTGGCGGGACTACCGCAACGACGCGCGCCTGTCCGCTTGCAGCGTGCTGGCGCTGGTGGCGGTGATCGCGCCGTTGCTGGTGTTGTTCGGTTTGAAGTTCGGCCTGGTCAGCAGCCTGACCGAGCGCTTGGAGCGCGACCCGGCGGTGCGTGAAATCATCCCGTTGGGCGGTGGTCGTTTCAGCGCTGATTTCGTTGCCGAACTGGCTGAGCGTCACGATGTGGCATTCGCCTTGCCGCGGACCCGACAAATTGCCGCAACCGCTGATCTGGTGCTGTCTGCGCGCAAGGTGGTGGTCAATGTCGAGATGATCCCGACGGCGCTCCGCGACCCGCTTCTGCAGGGGCTGCAAATCCCCAACGGCATCGACCAGATCGTCCTCAGCCGCACGGCGGCGGAGAAGCTTGGCGCTCAGGCAGGCGACTCGCTTGAGGCGTCGTTCAGCCGCCAGCTGGCCGGGCAGATTCAGGCTCAACGCACCACCTTGAAGGTCTTGGCCGTATTGCCGCTGGAAGCCTTCGAGCGTGACGCCTTGTTCGCGCCTCTGGCGCTGCTGGAAGCTGCCGAAGACTACCGCGATGGCCGCGCCGTACCCGCCTTTGCCTGGGAAGGGGAGGCCAAGGCCGGCGAGGCGCAACGGGTCTATCCGGCCTTTCGCCTGTATGCGCGCAACCTCACCGATGTCGAGCCGTTGCGCCGCTTCTTTGCCGACCGCCAGTTGCTGGTCTCGACCCAGGCCCCGGCCATTGCCCAGGTGCAGTCGTTGAGCCGCAACCTGACCTTGGTGTTCTGGATCATCGCCGCGCTGGCAGTGGCTGGCGCGTTCGCGGCTATCTGCGCCGGCGCCCTGGCTGCGGTCGAGCGCAAGCGCCGCGAGCTATCGGTGATGCGCTTGCTCGGTTTCAGCACGACAGCCTTGCTGGCTTTTGTGGTGCTCCAGGCGCTGTACAGCGGTGTGTTCGCCGCGGTGCTGGGCGCCACGCTGTATGCCCTGGCCGAAAGCGGCCTCAACCAGTTGTTCATGCAGATGCCCGGCGAGTACGCCAGCCATCTGCTCCCGTCGCATTACCTCGTTGCCTTGCTCGCTGTGCTGTTGGCCAGCGCGGCCGCTGCCGCCCTGGGGGGCTGGCGCGTGGCACGAATAGACGCTTGTGAAGGAATTCGAGATGTTTGACCGCCGCTTCCCCGCCCTGGCGCTGATCGTCGCCGCCCTGAGCCTGGTGTCCTGCGCCCAGGCCGAGGACGACCCCAAGCCTGCCAGCAACAAGCTGGACAACCCCAAGCCGCTGGCCGACGACATCAGCCTGCCGCTGCCGTGCGACGGCGAGATGGTCTTCCGCCACGTCTACGTGCTGGCCCAGGGCAGCCTCGATGACCGTGAAGTGAACCTCGGCTATCCGTTCAGCGAAGGCGAGGCGGGCTACAAACAGTCGTTTATTTCCGGCTATCGCCGCGACTTCATCAACGGCCAGTTCAGCCTGCAGGACCTGTCCACTGACTGGAAAAAACGCATCAGCCCAAGCCTGCCGAAAACCGAGGCCGGCAGTCCGCTGAAACCGATGATGTACTTCATTGGCAAGTACGAAGTCACTGCCCGCCAGTACGCGCAGGTGATGGCGCAGGCCCAGTCGCTGGCCAGCGGCGAACCGGCGCCGGCCTGCGAGGCACCGACTGGCATGGCCGGGCGCCTGCCCAAGGTCAAACTGTCGCGTTTTGAGGCTGAGCGTTTTTCCGCGGTCTACAGCGCCTGGCTGATGAAGAACCACCGCGATCTGCTGCCGGTCAGTGGCCGTGGCAAGAAGGCTGAGGATGGCGGTATCGGTTTTGTGCGCCTGCCGACCGAAGTGGAATGGGAGTTTGCTGCCCGTGGTGGCTCTGCCGTCAGTCGCCAGGAGCTGGAAGGCCGGCTGTTCCCGCGACGCCTTGAGGGCAGTGAAAGCGACGGGCCGCTGGCTGATTGGGCAGTGTTCAATCAGGTTGCCGGCGGCACCGGCCAGGCCGCGCGCCTGACCCCGATCGGCACCAAACTGCCCAACCCGTTGGGGCTGTTCGACGTTGTCGGCAACGCTGCGGAAATGGTCCAGGAGTCGTTCCAGCTGGTGCATGCCGGGCGCCGCCAGGGTGCTTATGGCGGCTTCGTGGTCAAGGGCGGCAATTACCTGGAAGGCGAGGGCACGCTGTTCACCGGCATGCGTCGCGAGTACCCGCTGTTCGGCGCCGATGGCACTGAGCAAAGCAATGAAACTACAGGTTTCCGTGTAGCCATTGGCGCCCTGTCGGCCCCGCGTTCGCGTTATGAGGAACTGTTCGAGCAGTGGCAGAAAGAGGGCCGCATGGCCTCGCTGACCGACGCCATCGACGACGCCCAGGACCCGACCAAGCGCCTGGACAGCATCATCGCCGCCAGCGTCGACCCGCGCCTGCAAGCGGAGCTTGGCCTGGTCAACGAAGAGCTCAAGCGCAACGTTTCGTTGATCGCCCAACAGCGCGAAGAAGCTGCCGGCAACCTGATCCAGTCGGCGGCGCTGGTGGCCGAGACCATCAACAACTACAACATCCGCCTGACCAACCTGCAGAAGACCCAGCAGCAGGCCAAGGCCTCGGGTGACGAGACCAGCGCCAAGCTGTTCGCCGCCGCCATCAACAACGGCCGCAGCGCGCTCGACGGCGCCGTGGCGATCTACATCGACAACCTTGCCACTGGCACGCGCTATACCGATGCGGTGATTCAGGCGCAGTTCCAGCGGGTCAAGGAAGAGCTCAATCGCAAGCCGGTGCTGGGCAAGAGCCTGCTCAGCCGCGCGACCTTGTTCGTCCGTCATGTCGGGGACTATCGCCAGCAACGGCGTGCGGACCCAGCGACGATCTTGAAAGAACTGCTCGCATCAGCTGCTCCGCAATCTTGAGCGGCTGTCGAGCGAGCATCGTAGTGACCGGGGCGACATGAGGTTGTCCCGGGCGTGTTTAAACAGAGAGAGAACCTGACCATGCTTTCAACTCGCAAGCCCTTCTTCACTGCTTCCAACGGCCGGGCCGCGCTGCTGCTGGCGGCCGGTTTCAGCACCGTCCTGCTGACTGGCTGCGCCAGCTCGCCGGCGTCCAAGGTCGGTGCGACGACCAAGGTCGAGTACTACCCGAGCTGCTACGAGCCGGTCCAGCACCTGCGCGCCACCGATTCGGACATGACCAAGTCGGTCGCAACCGGCGCCCTGATCGGTGCCGTCGGCGGCGCGCTGACCGGCGCCCTGACCGGCAACTCCGACACCCGTGGCCGTAACGCTGCCATCGGTGCTGCCGGTGGTGCCCTGGTCGGCGGTGCGGCCGGTTACTACACCGAGCGCCAGAAGCAGATCAGCGACGACAACCAGCGCATCGGCTCCTACGCCACTGACATCAACAAGAGCGCGGTCGACATGGACCGCAGCACCGCTTACGCCAAAGCCTCCCAGGCGTGCTACCAGCGTGAGTTCGCCAACCTGATGGATGGCCGCAAGAGCAACAAGATCAGCGATGGCGAAGGCCGCAAGCGCCTGGCGGAAATCATCGCCGGCCTGCAGGAGTCGAACAACCTGATCACTGCGGTCAACGGCCGTCTGGGTGAGAACCTCAACAACTACACCCAGGCTTACGAGCAAGACCTCAAGCAGGTCGGCGTACCGCGTAACGACGTGGTGATCGTCGCCGAGGCCCAGGCGCCGGTGCTGGCCACCGGCAACGCCAAGAAGACCAACACCGGCAAGACCAAGACTCCGCCACCGGCGAAGAAAAAGCTGCCAGAGGTACCGAAAGAAGCCGTCGCCACCGAGAAGACCCTGCAGGACGCCAATGCCAAGAAGGCTGAAAGCCAGAAGGTTGCCAGCGCCGGCCAGAGCCAGGTCAACAGCATGTGCAAGAACCCGGACATGGGTGACTGGGCACCGGTGCCTTGCCCTAACGTGTAAGGCCTGAACAGCAGCGTCGCCTGGCCTTGTGCTACAAGGCCGGGCGACCTGTGCGCCGTTTCAAGGAAGACCGTACATGAGTGAGTTACTCAGCCGACTGGATAGCAATCCATCGCAGTTTTTCGCCAGGCAGCGCATCGAAAGCGGCATCAACCTGCCGAAACTATTTGCCGCCATCGACGCCGATCCAGGCATCGTCGGTGCCGGCGTGGTGTATATCGATGCGGACTACAACGTGGTGACGCTGCGTGAGTTTCAACCCATTTGCAGTGTGTTGCCCAAGCGGGTGATTTTGCGTGAGGCGAAGAAGTATCTGGCGCCTGCGCAGTTCATCGAAGAGCTCAAGACCAGTCCGCGTGAGTCGCGAGTGGTTAAAGAAGCACTGAACGCAACGCTTTCCTGTACCGGGGCAGTTCTGGGATGGATCGTAGTGTTTAGCGGCACGGTTGCGGTGCCGTTCACTGCCGGCACCAGCCTGGTGCTCACTACAATGGGCGCCGCAGCTGCAGCGGCCAGTACCACCCAGTGCATTTTCGGCGGGTACAGAACTTTCAACGAAGTGGTGAACCCTGCGGATAACGACGAGCTGGACTCTTACGAGTGGTACCAGAACATGTCGTCAGCGCTGGATGCTGTGTCGTTGATGGGGGTAGGGGCCTCTGGGCTTACGACTTTCAAGTATCTTCAAGTGCGCAAAGCGGCTACCGGAAGCAGTTGGTCTGAGCTTTCCAGAAAACTGAGCCGTCAGCAGCGCAAAGCGCTGACCGATGAATTGCTTTCGCTCAAACATCCTTCGCTGACAGCCAAGCAACTACGGCTCAAACAGAGTACTGGTCAACTTCCCAAGCGCCACACACCGACCGAGTTCAAGCATGCAACCCAAACCCTGATCAAAGACTCCTTGGGTGCTGGTGCTGGGTTTGTGGGCAGCAGCAGAGTGCAAACGATCGCCGTAGGTTTGTATGAGGAGTTTGAGCAATGACGCAGCCGCTGAGTTTGAAAGTGTTTCTGGCACAGTACTTTCCAGCGTTCATCGTCGCCTTCTTTATGATGTGCTTCTCGGCTTCCTGCACCGTGGCGCTTGCCTCCAATACCTATTTCAAAGGTATTGAAGATCGAGTGTTCAAAACCTCCATGGTTCTGCTGGCGCTTTCTGTGGTGGGGTTTCTGAGCCATTTTCTGATGGTAAGGGGTCGCGCTTGGGCGGTTTGGGTCATTGTCGGCTTGTTCGTGGCTTGCCTGTTAACAGTGTTGCCCAGCTACGGATATCGGCCTCATATGTTTGTCTACAGCACCGGTCTGCTATTCCCTCTCATCGGGTTGTTGATTCTGAACAGCAAACGGCATAGGGAAATGCGTGCCTATCTGGTAGCGATGCGAAAGGAGCGTGTTAAGCAACGGGGCGAAGCTCGTGCAATCAAGGCACGTCGTTGAAGGGGGGAAGTCCCAAATGGTTCATCTCCATGACGTACCAGGGTTTCTTCGCCGTTACTTTCCGACCTTTATCTGCGCTTTTTTGTTGGCCTGCTTCTCCTGCGCGTTGACAGCGGTAGTAGTGGTCGATGGGCATTTTGCCAGTGTGACAGAGCAGGCCAACTACACCGTAGTACTCGTGATGATCGCTTCATTGGTGCTTTGTATAGGCAATATGCTTGTTGTCCGCGGGCGTCCTTGGGGTGTCTGGGTGGTTGTTGCGTTGTTGGTTGCTAATCTGCTGGCGTTGTTCGTTAGCTATGGGTCGCGCTCCAGCAATCTGCTGTTCCTGGTTATTACGGTTCTGTCGCTGGCAGGGCTTTATGTGCTCAACAGCCAACGCCAGCGAGAAATGCGCAGTCGTCTGGTGGCGATCCGCAAATCGCGTAACAAGTTGTTCAAGGCCATGCGTGCGGCCAAAGTTCGAGCTCGGAGTCGAGCCTGCCGTTGAGCAAGCGCTTGGTTAACCTATTGCTCTAGAGTCATGGATACATCAAGAAACCAAAGTGCACTGAGGTTGCTGGCTGGAGCTGCTATGAATAGGGCTTCTTTGCCCGGGTGACCCAATCTGCTTCGTCAGCTTTGGAGTACGGGTGTTAGGTTCAAGGAGACCCCATGACCGACTCAAGGATGAGTGGGCTGGGCGCCAGCCCCTCGAGGTACTTTGCGCGCCAACGTGTCGAAAGCCAAACTAATCTGCCCAAGCTGTTTGCCGCCATTGATGCCGACCCCGGTATTGTCGGGGCAGGAGTGGTCTATATCGATGCAGATTACAACATCATCATTCTGCGTGAATTTCAGCCACTGTGTAGTGTGTTGCCCAAACGGGTGATTCTTCGCGAAACCAAGAAATATCTGACACCTGCACAGTTCTTGGATCAGTTGCGGAATAATCCGCGTGAATCCCGCGTTATTGCAGAAGCATTGAGTGCTTCGGTTGCCTGTGTGAGTGCCTGGTTGGGCTGGAGTGTGGTGTTCAGCGGTACGGTAGCAGTCCCCTTTACTGCTGGCGTCAGCGCAGTGCTGGTACCAATAGGTGCGGCCGCTGCTGCTGCCAGCTCCGCCCAGTGCTTAATAGGTGTGCAGAGAGTTTTCAACGAGGTGCTGGATCCTGCCGAGAATGATCGCCTCGATTCCCTGGAATGGTACCGAAATATGTCATCGATGCTTGAGGCTGTTTCGCTACTCGGTGCAGGTGTTTCTGGAGCCACTACCATCAAGTATCTGCAACTTCGCAAAGCCACTACAGGGCGCAGCTGGAACGACTTGTCGCAACGTTTGAGTCGACAGCAACGTAAGGCGCTCACCGACGAGTTGTTGAAGCTTAAACATCCATCATTGACAGCCAAACAGCTACGGTTAAAGCAAAGCTTGGGCGAATTGCCGAAACGATACACACCTACCGAATTCAGGCATGGAACGATCAACCTGATCAAAGACTCGTTGGGTGCCACGCTCAGCGTTGCGGGCAGCAGCTACTCGAAAAGCATTGCAATTGGTTTGTATGAGGAGTTTTCGGAATGAATCCAAATCACAGCCCGGAAGGCTTCAAAGCGCGCTACTTCCCCTACTTCATGGCGGCGTTCTTCATGGTGTGCCTGTCAATTGGGTGTGCGGTGTCCTTGGCTTCGGCTACCTATTTTGCGGGCTACGCGGATCGGAGTGATTACAGTACCTTTTCCTTGCTGGTGCTTGCCGTATTGGTTTTTATTGGTCACTTCTTGATGGTCCGAGGGCGTCGCTGGGCAGTTTGGATTATTGCCTTTCTATACTGTGCGAGCTTGATTACGGTAGTATCTACTTACTCGTTTCAACCCCATCGCGGCGTGTATATGCTGGGGTTGCTGTTCCCCCTTATTGGTCTGCTCCTGCTGAACAGCACCGGCCATCGGCAAATGCGCGAGTCCCTCGCGAAGCTTCACCACGAACGCCGGCAAAAACGCCAACATCATTGACTCTGGTTAATATTTGCACAATCGCCACTCCCTAAACTGAGGCCTCTGCACCCTCAAAGGGGGACATGGCATGACCATTATCGTCACCGGCGCCGCCGGTTTTATCGGTAGCAATCTGGTTCAGGCCCTCAACCAGCGCGGAGAAACCGAGATCATCGCGGTCGATGACTTGAGCGATGGCGACAAGTTTCGCAACCTGGCTGACGGCGAAATCGCCGACTACCTGGACAAGGACGACTTTCTTCCGCGTTTCGGCCGTGGCCAGTTCGGCAAGGTACGCGCCGTGCTGCATCAGGGCGCTTGCTCCAGCACCGTCGAAGGCGACGGGCGCTTGATGATGGACAACAACTACCGCTTCAGCCGCGACCTGCTCGACGCCGCCCAGGCCCTGCAGGTGCCGCTGCTGTATGCCTCGTCGGCAGCGGTGTATGGCGCCGGACGCGACTTTCGCGAACAGCGTGAATGCGAGCGGCCATTGAATGTTTACGGCTACTCGAAATTCCTTTTCGACCAGCGCGTGCGCCGGCAACTGCCACAGGCGCGCAGCCAGATCGTCGGCCTGCGCTACTTCAACGTCTACGGCCCCCACGAACAGCACAAGGGCGCCATGGCCTCGGTCGCCTTGCACTGCTTCAACCAGTACCAGACCGACGGCAAGGTCAGCCTGTTCGGCAGCTATGGCGACTACCCGAGCGGCGGCCACCTGCGCGATTTCGTGGCGGTCGAGGATGTGGTCAAGGTCAACCTGTTCTTCCTCGACCGGCCACAGTTGAGTGGCCTGTTCAACGTCGGCAGCGGTCGTGCCCAGCCTTTCAACGATGTGGCACTGGCAGTGATCAACCACCTGCGCGAGCAGCAGGACCAGCCGCCGCTGTCGCTGGAGATGGCCCTGCTGGAAGGCATTCTTGAATACAGCGAATTCCCCGAGCATCTGCGCGGCAAGTACCAGTGCTACACCTGCGCCGACCTTGAGCGCTTGCGCAGCGTTGGCTATCAGCAGCCGACGCTGACGGTGGAGCAGGGTGTGGCGGGTTATTGCGAGTGGTTGCAGCGCCCGCATTAGCTTGCTGCTGGCGCAATGGCCTGCGAGTTACCGCCACTTCATTATGGACTCGTGTGTTTCCCGCCTTGCCATTTCGGCATGGTGAACGTTAGGCTTCCCCGGTCGCTGCAAAATCAGCGATCGGGTTTGGTCGCCCGTACAGCAAATTGCAAAAGCTCCCATCCACGAATGCTGACGGATTTTCGTCTGCACATCGTGCTATGGCGGCTGTGCGCGGGAGGCATTCGTGCCTGCCGGGTTTGCCTTTTGCCCCGGTCGACCAACCTGCGTACAGCTGTCACCCAATTTGTTTGGTCGCAGACGGTGACAGCTCCATTGCAAAAGGAGCGTCATAATGACAAAAAAGATAGTTCCGGATCCTCCCGAATCCCTCCTTGGCAAGACTGCCGCAACCCCCTTCGGCTCCTGTGGTGCCGGACATCCACCGTTATTTGCTGTGCGTGATGGAATCGAGGCTGAAGACGCTTTGGTTCACGTTTCGCTCTTGCTGCAAGGCATCTATGACAGCGCTCAGCAGGCATGCGGCTCGGCAGCCCATCGTCCAGGAGCGTTGTTGATCATTTTTCTGGGAAATTCGGGCCATGCTTTGCCCGAGATCTCAGGTACCCAAGCAGTGTCAGCACGCTCGGCCAAAACAAAGTATTCAGCACATCATGAAGGCTCGCCTGCCAACGCCAGTAGCCCAGGCTATGCAGGTCATCCCACCCGTCGACTATCTCGCCCACGC
>RCUI01000084.1_pt1 | contig 35037 bp, 51 predicted proteins | sample 2166121 | NCBI WGS metagenome assembly RCUI01 (sample SAMN09932700, study PRJNA488358) | compost metagenome | feature: garden; material: soil; isolation source: compost soil in succinic acid-enriched culture | place: Germany: Experimental Botanical Garden Goettingen | collected 2016-01-27
CGAACCCCCATGATCTGCTGCTGCCCGGCATGTTCATGCGCGCCACCCTGCAGGAGGGGGAGCGCCCGCAAGGCCTGCTGGTGCCCCAGTGTTGCGGCGCGGGCGAAATGAGCACAAAACGCTACACGATTGATCATAATGCAAGGTGATCAATCGTGTAGCGAATGGGGGTTAGCCGAGGGACATTACATGCTTACACAGCTCATCAGCAATGAGCATATTGGACAGGTCGCTAGGATGAATTGTATCCCAGTAAAGGCGCTGATAATCGATACCAAGAGTATCGGGGATATCAAGAAGCTTACTCTCGATGTCAGCAAATTGGTGGCCATTATCAATACAGAACTCCTTGGCAGCCTCGACATACATAGAGTAAGTGATTGGGGATGAGGCCGCGCCCTCAAACGCTATATTGCGAGCGCGAAGGCTGGTGTAGAACAAGAATGATGTCCCATATTGATTAACTCCATCTGGAAGGTGGGAAGATATCCTACTAACCAGCGTTGCAAGATTGGCCTTGAAGGTAGCAATCGGAGTTTGAGCAAGGTACTCGTTAACAAACGGAACCTGAACGACAACACTACTTGGACGGACGGGGGAGCCAGCTAAAAAATTACCGATATGATCAACAGTCGTTGCATCAGATCCGCCAGCTGATAAACCTAGCCACGCAGACACGGTATGCCCACCGAGGGCATAGTTAACTGCATAGTTGTTATCAAAAACAACGCCTCGCAAAGCGATGGACTTAGCGGAGTCAACAGACTCGATAAACAAGCGACCTACCGTTCTGCCACCAAAGTCAACCACAACTATAGCCTCTTCCATAGAAGCAGTCGCACAGTCAATCTCTACATATTTGTTTACATTATCAACAGTAAGAAACGGCGTATCGTTAGGTTCCAGAGACCCGTTCTGCCTCATTGTATAAGCCAGAACAGGGAAGGAAGGATTGTTGTGGACGGGAGAATAGCCATTGGCCTTCAGGTCTTTGATGGCGAACGTAAAGTAGGGGTCACAACGCCCGCCACCAGTAATAGAGTCCGTAAAATAAACCCGAGCCTTACCACGACTGGGGCCACATTGAAGCGCGATATACGCTCTACTGCTATGTTCAGTAATATCCGCACAGACAATCGCGGTATCAATGTAAGCACCAGGGTATACCCTGAATCCTTGGTAGAAAAACTTCATGATTGAAATATCAGGAATCGCCCCCGCCGGGGTTCTAATCTCAATTGCGCCAGTAGCAAACGAAGCCTGAAGCTTGATCATTCCATAGCCAGGCAAAAAAACATTTGAGTAGATGGTTGCCCAAAGCGGCAATGTCACGGGGTTAGTCGTAATGATAAAGGTGCCACCAGTCGTATTGCTGCGAGTAGCTACGACGGCACCGCCATCCCCCAAAACGTCAGTAAAATTCGCTGCTCCAGCCGCAAAAGAGGCATTTACAGGGAACTGGTACGAATGATCCTTGTTGTCCTGGAAAAATGCCGTAACTGACTCATGGCTCAGCTCTGTCAATGATTTACTGAATTTTCCGATAGCCATTTTTTCACGATAAGCATTTGTTTCATATGCATCTCCCCTGGCATTAGGCGAGTAAAACCCATCAATGGATCGTGTTCTTAGCGCAGCTAATTCCGCCAAAGATGACTTAAGTTTTCCACTAACATGACGCAGCGGAACAACCATTTCAGGGTCTGTTTTAGGATTTCCAGCGCCATAGTTGCCAGTAATGTATGAGGTCCCGATCTGATGATTTTGGAGGTGATGGAGACCGAAAGACCAACCACGCGCTTGGCATATCTTTTCAATGACCTGAGCAGCAAACCCCCTGCTGCCAAGGTAAGACGAACGGACTGAAAAGTTGGTCAGAATGGAATGTGGTATATAATCTGGCGAGCCTTGTCCCCACCCATGTGAATCCCCAAGAAACCAGATATGATTATCAGTTCTTGTATTGCGGCGGGATTGAGTTACAGCTGCCGTTTGATCGCCATATTCGTTGGCGGGCGAAGGGTTCCACAACCCTCCATCACGAAGAGGATCGGTTTTTGATGCAAGCAAGGCATTAATCGCCAGTAGCAACTGGTCGTCATCGGCCTTGCTCGGGTCAATACCGGCAGCGGCCAGCACGTTGAGCAGTTCGTTGGTGATCTGGTTGTACCAATCACCGCCTGGGACGGAAGGCGGCACACCTGCACCTCCTTCCGTGAAGAATTTACGCACTGCAGATGCGACAGGCTTGCGGGCAGGTTCAATATCAACGCCAGTATTGGTATCAGGCCAGAACATAGTTACACCTCATAGTTAAAGTCGTAATAGAAACCCGCCAGTTTCAGGCGATTGAGCACGCATTCGAGCACCAGGGGGGCGTTGCCGCGTAGGGGCGTCAGTACGTTGTCCAGGACGGTGAAACGCTCTTCTGGCAGGTCGTAGACATCCACCCGCAGGATGAAGCGGGTAGAAGCCGGGTAGATGGGATAGGTCACACTGCGTAGTACATGATGGGGCCACTGCTCTGACACCTTCACGGTAAAGCCCAACGCGGCGGCGATCTGCTCTATCATCCAGGTCTGCAGGCCGCCCTTACGGTGGTACTTCTCGACTACGGCTGCACGGCGCATTTCGAAGGTCTGAACGGTAGCACCGCATTCAGGCAAGCCCAGGTACTGCTCCCATTCGGGCAGAAGTTCGACTGTGGTCTCCGGGCGCATCTCTAGCAATAACTGGTCTGCGCTGAGTTCGAGAGCGGCAAGACGCTTGGCAAAACCAAGAACATACTTCGGCAGGTCAGCATCCGGATCACGAGGCCAGGCACGGCCACGTGGCATTTGCTGCTGAAGGGCGTCACCCCATAGCTCTACAGAGTGGGCCATGTGATCACTCCAATGACATTCAGCTCATCAAGGTTTGCAGGGACATCAGCAGCTAGGTCTAGGGTGTAATTTTCAACTCCCACTGCAGAGCCGATAGCAGTGCGGATTCTGGAAAGCAGCATGGTCTGCCCCTGGATAAGAGTCCTCTCGTAGCCGAGTAAATTTGTCTCTATAGCAGCCCTGATATTTACGTTGTCAGGAACAGGAACGATAGCGAGGTTGGTCACTTTAAGAGACTGGCCGGTATAGACTGGCTCGATGCCCCCTGGCCGTCCTACATCGACACCCGTTGCAGGGTCTGGATGGCGGAACAGATACGCCATCATGTATTGCTGGTCAGTCGGGGTCGGCAGGATGTCGATACGGTCATCGAAAACCCAGCCAATGCCTACTGTTCCACCGCCTTGCCAAACGTCATAGGCCCACGCCCTGGTCACGCCGGGCACTTCCCGCATCCAAGCCACGTAATCGGCCACTGCGCCCCCCATGGGCGGGTTGCGCTTACGAAACAGCAGGCGTTCCAGCAGCTCAGCGATCGGCTCGATGTCAGCACCACCACTGATATCCCCACTGGTGCCGCTTGATTGCAGTCCTGGTACAGGCGTGACCAATGTCAGCTCCTCGCCCGGGATAAGATTGCCTGCTGCACCGACGGCGGTGGCCTGCACCTGAACAGCTACTGTGCCACTGCTGGGGCTGGCGCTGGATGTCACGGCATACTGGCGGCCATCCTTGTGCTGCAAGACGGTACCGACCGGCGCAGGCACGTTACCGCTCAAGGTGGCAGGGCCAACGGCATAGGTGGCTTGCTTGCGGATCACCCCTTCAAACTGGGCCAGCTCAATGATGGTCTGGTCATCAGATTCAGTGGTGGGGATGATCTGGCGCACGATCCAGGTCTGGTGGTCATAGGCATCGCGGATGCCAGCACTGACGGCGATATTGAGCGCCTGTTCGATGCTGAACTTGGGCAGCACAGTGCCGAGGCTGGATTCCAGATCCAGCTCACCACTGGCGATGATCTGGCGCAGAGTGGGCACGCTATAGGGCATTGGCTTGCGCCTCCCAGCGCTGTTTGATGCTGAGGGTCATGGCCGAGCCATCGGGACGGGTGATGGCAATATCGAGTTGCAGCATCTGGAGCTGGGGGATAGCGCCGGTGACGACGACTTGCTTGGCGTAATCGGGCTTTAAATGGCGTTCGAGGGCCGTTTGCGCATAGGTCACCGCCTTGTTGCGCACATCAGTGGTGAGCTTTGACCGGTCGAGCAACCAGAGCTTGCTGCCCCATGGCTCATCAGCGAAGGTGTCGCCAATCCAGCCACGGCGGTCGTTGGTGCCATCAGGCAAGACGTCAGAGGGATCGGCACGGGCATCGGTGAACAGGATTTGCAATACCAGGGTGGCGAGGCCATCATCCTGACGCAAACCGGCCGAGGTGATTTCGATATCGCCTCGGCCGGTTTCGTTGTTCCAGGTAATTGCTGTGGTCATCGCCCCTCACACGGGGGCGGATGTCTGACCTCCCCCTGACTGATCGTGAATATGACCCTTGAGAGAGGTAGTGCCGGTGGTCACATCCGTATCGGACGAGATCTCGCCGGTCACCTTCAACGGGCCTTGAATTTCGGTATCAGGGGACATCATGGTGATTTTTTCTGAGGCACTGATAATGACGGACTTCGCGATAATTTCGACTACGCCATCCTTGCGCAGAATGATGCGGTGGCCTTCCAGATGGTACAGACAATTATCACCCGCCTCCAAGTCTTTGGGACGCGCTGACTTATCTTCTACCGCGATGGCCACCAAGCCTGCACGGGCACCACCAAGGCCCAGCACAATGGCCTCAGACCCTTCTGGTGGCACGCTAGTGTGGCCATAGTTCTGGAAGCGCTCTACATCATCAGCCCCCTCGTCAGCCAATACCTTAAGCTGCAGGTTCTGCCGCTGCCGGCCATCATCCACCAACGTTACGATGGCCCTATCAGCAATCAGGCGCAGGCGGCGCGAAATAGGCGCCAGCAACTTCTGCACATCACGAATGGTCACCATGTGGTTACCTCTTTGGTCTGTTTCTTGGCGACTTCTACCGGGATCAACATGGCCTCGCGGGGCATCAGGTTGATGATGGCTTCACGGCCGTTCTTATCGTCTTCCATCAGGGTGATGGTGATAATCAACCAGCTTTCATCCAGCCCCTGGATCGCGTCTTTGACGGGGCAGAGGCGGTTGGTACGCCAGAGCGGGCCACGGTCACCCTCTATGCCCTGGGTGCGCCAGCCGGCGACGGTCACCTCGGTCTGGGTGCCTTCGCCGATGCTGCGCTGTTTCTGCCACTGGCCGCGCTTGCTGGCCCCGGCCACAGTGGTGACGTCTTCGGCGATGATGATGCGGGGGCGATAGCGGGTGACAGCGGGATCGGTAATCGTTGCCTTCTGGCCGCCAATGGTGGCCGGTGCCGTGTTATCCCACGTCTGGCCGCCGCCATAGCTGCTGCCCTTCACAATCCATTCTGATGCCCGGTCGCGCATGCTGAACTGGCCACGGGCAGCCAGGATGTTTTCGCCCAGGACAAGGCTGGCACCCATGACCTGGTCACTGGCCTGAGTCAGCACCAGCTGGCCCAGTTCGTTGGTGGTGAGCAAGATCCCGCGCTGCTTGGCCAAGCGGTCGAGCAGTTCGAAACAGGTCTCGCCCTGCTCGATGGCCACGCGAGGGAACGCCGCCCCCAGATCGCACTCGACCAGCACCTCTATCCCGAATGGCTGGCAGATATCACGGGCAACTCTGTCCAGCGTCACGCCTTGCCATTGACCACTCTTATAGATGGCCGAGCAGTCCACCAGGTCACTGGTCTTGCTGCGACCACTGACCACCCAGCTGACCTCTTTGGCGTCATAGCTGGGGATGAAGTCATCGATATAGCCGGTCAGGACAAGGTCAGTGCCGATATGCACGGTGCAGGCACTGCCCTCGCGGATCGCCATCGCCTTGGCATCGTTCCATTTGCGAGTCAGGCTCAGCTCGAAATCGCCGGCGATGTCGCGCAGGCTGCGGGTGATGCGCACCTTCTGCCATCCCTCATAGAGCTGGCCATCGACACGCAGGGTAATGGGCTCAGCCATTGGCCACCTCGTCGATCACATCGATTCGGGTGCTGGGGGTGATGAAGGCGGGATCACGCAGGTTGTTGCTGCTGACCAGCCGATCGCGGTACTCGGTATTGCCATACTGCTGCCAAGCCAGCAAGGCGGCGGGCGTGGTGGTGGCCAGCGTGAGCTGACGGCGGCGCGGCAGCTGAGCTCCTCGCTCGCGGCTGTCATTGAGCAGGGCAAGGCGCAGGTCACGCAAGGAGCGCCACACGCTGCTTTCTCCGGCCTCCACCGCATCCATGGCCAGCTCGGCCAAGGTGGCGGCCAACTGGTTGGCCATGGCCTCCAGGTCATCGGCAGTCAGCAGCAGGTTGCGGTCTGCCCCGATGACCCCATCCATCACCACGGGGCGGCTCAGCTGGTTGTTGACCTGATCGCCAGTGAGGGATTGGCCGATAGTGACCGAACCGGCAGGATCCGCCGTGAAGTCGCGATCGCTGCTAAAGTTGGCACTGGCAATGGCACTGGCGGCAGCAGTGGCTGACGACCTGGTGATAAGCTTGGTAAATGCCTCTCCATTGGCCAAGGCCGCATTCTGCCCCGTAGCTGTATCGATGGTTGGCCCAGACGCGGCGCTGCCCGCTGAGGCATCACTGATGATGCCGGTAGACAGCCCCCCAGTGATGGCCAGTTCTGCCCGCATACCTTCCCAGCGGCGACTCACGTTGTCATAAACAGAGAGCGCTCTGATGGGGTCGGTGACGACGCCCTTGATATCTTCGACGATACCCGTTACCTCGCGGGCCAGTTCGCCCGGGTAGGCCAGCAGGCTACCGACGCTATCCTTGGTGCGCATCAGGCGATCAGTCCACTCACGGAACTGATCCGGCAAGGTGGGCAGGCCACGGGTCAACTCGTCCAGGTCATCGAGCAGGGTATCGACCATGGGGCCCATGTTATCGATGCCGGTCAGGAAGGTGTCCAGGAAGGATTGTTCAGTCGCGCCATTGGCAGCGTCGGCCGCATTGCCAAGGGTGGCGGCGGTATCGATGGCAGCAGAGGGGAACAACCGGGTACCGGCTTCCCACACGGTGAAGGTGACATAGGCCACCCCGTCTTCTTCGTTGTCCAGGCGGTGGCTGACTTCGCCGACTTGCACAGTGCGCACGCCCCACCAGGGGTGGATCATCTCGCAGGTACCCGGTTGGTTAAGGGCATCGAGCAGACTGCGCAGCTGGGTCAGATAGTCTTTTCCGACCAGCTTGCCGACGATCTGCTCGTTGGTCAGCACGGCGCCGTTATCTTCTGTCCATCCGCTTTCGCGCTTGGGGTACTCACGGGGGATGGCGCGGCGACCGCCCTTGCCATCCACGGTATTCAGCAGGAATTCAACGCCCCGTACCGAGGCGGTCAAACGCTCTTCAAAGCTCATTCAAACCTCGCTTACGGCATCAGTGAAGGGCCGTTATCCACATTCACTTTCAGCCCGGGGGCGGTGTCGCGGGTACGGACGGTAATGCGATCATCCCTGACGTTGATATCAAGGGTGCCAGACAAATTATCAGGGCGCGGGCTGGCGCTGATGTCCCTGGTAAAAAAGGCCTTCATCTCATCGAACACATCGAGAATGCCGGGGGCTTGGGGAATGCCACTGGCCGACATGCCATTGGCCCGGCTGATATTGATGGGTGAGAAATCGGGGATCATGCTGATACCCGCCGCCACGGTACCGAACTGAACAAGGCCTGCAGGACTGAATCGACCCGGCTTGTTACCCGGCTTGCCTTGCCCACCGCCGCCGAGATCTGGCCCACCCATACCACCGCCTGGCATGTTGACCACATAGACGGGAGTAGCGCCGAGATCGGCCATGGCACCGCCCATACCACCTTTTTTACCTTTACCCGGCTTGGCAGCATCCCAGGCGTCTTTGGTCCATCGGTATGCGTCCACACCCTTCTTTACGGCCACCAGGCCACCGACGACCAGGGCGATGTTCTTGCCAGTCTCCAGCCAGTTCTGCACGGCATCCGGTTCCAGGCTGTTGATGGCATTCGCCAGCTCGGCCACGGGGCCAGCCAACTGCTGGTTGGCGAACTGGTTCCAGCTGTTGCTGACCAATTGCAGGCTGGCGGCAAAGTCATTGGCCGCCACAGCGGCATCGTTGAGAGTAGTGGTGCCGTCACCCGACAGTTTCAGAAACTCGTCGAACGCCTTGACGTCACCTGTCTGCACAAACTCGGCAATAACCGGTTTCAGTGCCCGCTTAGCTTCGTCGGTCAGGTTGAGCATGGAGAGCTTGCTGGAGAGACCGCCAGACTTGGTGACGATCTCTTCAATCAGCGCCGGCAGGGAGCGCATGACCTCTTTGCCCTGCTCGAGCTGCTCAGGGTCGAATACCTGAATACCGCCCAGCTGCTTGAGCTTCTTGACGGTATCAGGCCTGGTCAGGTCACGAATGATGGATTCGAAGGCCGTCACCGCTTCGGCATCAGAGCCCACGCCCTGACGGATCACCTGCAGGGCGGCACCCAGTTCGGTGACTGCTTCGGCACCCTGGCGACCGGTGGCGGCATAGGCCGCGAATATCTTGGGACCCTCTTTGGCCATATTGCCCAGGGTAAAGGCACCGCTCTTGCCTTGCAGGTTGAGGGTGTCAATGGCCCTCATGGCCGCCTCATTGTTCTGTATGTTGAGCTTCTTGAATTCGGTGAAGATGCCACCGACCTCAAGGCCGCCAGCGCCGGTGGCCTGGATCACGGCAGCAATATTGGGAAGGTTGGCAATCGCGTATTCGAGATCACCTGTTTTGGTCAGGATCTCTTCAATAGCGGATGTCGCCTCTGCCGGGTCAATGCGAATGCCCTTGAGGTTGGAGACGCGCTGGATCTCGTCATACAGCTCTGCTGACTTCTCGCGGCTTATCTCGGCTGCGATGGCGATACGGGAGATCCGGCGGTCGAGCTGCGAGAACCCACGCACCGCTGAACCACCGACCACCGCCGCCCCCAAGGCCACATAACGATTACCCAGGGCATCGATACCACGGCCAGCAGCAGATGCCGACATCTTGAGCATGTTCATGGCGCGCTGATTATTGGCCGCGAACTGGGTCATGCTCTGTCCATATTGCCGCGCCTTATTGGCAAGGTTGCCAGCCAGGTTAATAACAATATCGGTGACAAGTTGCTTGGCCATGGCATTTCCTTTTTATTTTCTTGGCGTGATAGCTTGCTTTAATTGGTCAAAGCGGCGCAGCAAGTGGCGGATTGGCAAATATTTCAGCTCGGCTGTGGGGATATATTTGCTCATGGCCAACATGATCCCCATGACCGGGTCAGCCAGCTGAATTAGATCGCCCCCGTTCTGCCAATGCCTCGTCCAACGCCATATCCAGCTCCTGGGCTTTGCTTTGCAACAAACCGAAATCATCGACATGCAATTTCTTAAGCAGCTGCATAGACAACGGGCCTTTTATTTCGCCGATATATTCCACTTGGCGGCAAAGCAGGTTCAGGCCATAAAGCACATCGCTGGTATAGGCAACCGCTTTGCCGTTCTGCACCACCACTTTTTCGGCTTCGAGCTGGGCATCGATCAGATCGGCTGATGTCAGTTCACGTAGACCGACTTCACGATAAAGGAGCGACTCATCGTCGCTCCCTTTGCCCGGGATCCCATGTTCGAGTTGGAAGGTGATCCGGGCCATGGTCAGATCCCCACTACTTTGTCGCCGAAGAAGGTGGCTGCGATATCGCCGCTGTCTTCCCGCAGGCTGGCCGGTTCATTGGTACTGGCCTTGGTCATCATGTAGCTGACCCCGTTATCCCCTTCCCAGGTGAGGGTAGCGTCTTCGATGGCGTTGATCTCGATGACATCGACATCTTCATCGGCGGCGATCACCAGCTCGATGCTGGGCGCGCTGTACTTCTTGCTCTTGCCCCATACCTTGCCTGGACCGGTGTGCTGGGTGCGGCTGTAGCCGCCCGGGTTGAGCGTGGCACCGCCTTTGGTTTTCAGTTGCTTGCCATTCGCGCGAATGGTCACTTCACCCAGGATCATTCCCATGGTGTTCTCCTTACAGTTTGAACTGGATCAGCTCCGCGAAGATGCGGAATTGGTTGACGATATCCGGATTGCTCAGTGCATCCAGACGATTGCGATCACCTTCAGGTCGAACCACGCTCAGCGTCTCTTTGAACAGTTCATAGTTCTCCATCAGGCCAGCTGAGACCCAGTCAAGCGCCACTTCCAACAGCGCCTCTTTCATCAGTTTCGGTGAAACTACAGGCTGACCAGGGTCAATCAGTGGCAATGCCTCATCGTTAACCAGCTTGTGGCGAGGGAAACGGTTAGTGACCATCACCCGCACGTCATAGCGCATTTTTCCCAGGGTGGCCGGGGTGGTGATGTCCAGGTAAGACGGATCCGGATCGCCATAGCTGTTGAGCTGGTACATCGAGACTTCACGTTCGATGGCCACCACGTCACCTGGCTGGATCTGATGAGTCGCGATACCGGATTTCAGCAGGTTGTTGCGCTCGTCGAAGGCGAAGCGATCAGCCTTGGCCGGCGCCAGAATGCCGGGCAGTGCCAAGGTCTGCAGCGGGCGGGCCGGGTCGATGGCCAGATGATAGGCAGCGATGCCGCAATAGCTGGCCGCGAACTCCCAGCTGGGGCTCGGTGACTTGCTGGTACCCATGCAGGAGAGCAGGAAGTCGTTGCGACCTTCACCAAAGGTGATGGTCTCGCCATAGGTGCCACGGAAGGCGGTATAGGCGATGGCCTCGCTCATCTTGAGCGGCCCCCAACGTTCGAGCAGCTCGTCACGCAGGGTGTTGAGGCTGGCGGTGTCGTTGAACGGCATCATGATGTGGTTGTACCACTCGTCCGGCATGGCCGCGATCATGGCTGCCATATCGGGCGCGCCAGAGCCACCGGTCATGGCCACAGTGGTGATGGTCACCCCGGGCGGCAGTTGTTCGCCGGCGTAGTAGTTATGACGCAGGTCGATGTCATTGCCGGTCAAGCCCTTCCACTTGGCGGTGATATTGACCTTGGCGGTGTCGGTACCGTCCACAGCCGCCGTCACCGGCAGGTTCTTCTTGGCGTTGATGGCGGCGGCCACGTTAGTGGCGATGGTAGCCGCGGTTGCCGAGGCAGCCACGCCGACCTGCAGAGCCTGACCGGCGATCAACAGGTAGAGGGTGCCGGCCTGAGTAGCAGGGCCGCCGAATTTGTGGGAGCCGGCAGCGGCAGCACCAGCGGCGATATCACCACAGGCCAGCGCAAAGGTGCGGGTGTAGCTGTTGGCCTTGCGATAACGCTTGGCGGCCAGCGCCATCATGGAGCCGACACCGAACAGGGCATCAATGGCTGACTCGCTGACCGGTACTTCGGTGACCGTCAGCGGGGCGGCGGTGCCCGCATCTGCGCCGGCATCGGTCATCTGGCCGAACAGCAGCACGTTCTGATCCTGGGCAATGCTGCCGCTCAGGGCCTGCGAGTTGTCGATATCGATGTAGACGAGCGGCACGCGCACGTCATTGGGGATAGTTCCGAGAGCCATGGTCACTTCTCCGCTTTCTTGTTGGTGGCCTTGGCGGCCGGTTTCACATTGACGACATCGCCATCGGCGAGCCGCTTGAGCCAGAAGCTGGTGCGCGGTACCCGTTCACCCTCTGCAGCCAGCTTGCTGCCATCCGGCTTGCGGATGGTCAGCCCCTCTTTCGGTTTGAAATACAGTTCCACGGTTGCTCCTATGGTGTAGGCCCTGGCAGGGTGATGTCGGCCTCGCAGACAGGGGCGCCATCAGCCAGCTCGGTCTTGAAGTTGAAGCGCAAGAAGTCGTCCAGGGTGGCGGGGTCGATTGGGTTATCGAGCGGCCAGTCTTGGCGCCACGTCACCGACCAGATGGCCAGCCCCAGCTTGTCAATGCCGGTGGTGTAGAGGTTATCCATCCGCACCCCCTCAGGGGCCTTGCTGGCATCGGTGCCACGCCAGCCGCCTGGCCACATCAGGGCAGTGGCCAGCCGACCGGCGATCACTTCAGCCCGCTGGTCTTTGGCATAGCCGAACTGATCTGCGCAGAATACAAAGGCCGAGAACTCGATGGTGCCGATAAGGTTGCCTGCGCGTTGCATAGAGACAACCCGCTGGGCGCAGATGCGGATGCCGCCATCGCGGTTCCCCATCCAACGCTTGATATCCTCTGGCTCATTGAAGCGGCCGATATGGCGCTCGACGGTTTGCACCCGGTCAATCACCCGATCCGCGCCGGGGCCTGCGGCCTCCAGATAAGGTTTGAGATACTGCACCACCCCTTCGCAGGCGCTGACAGTGCTGCCGATGGTGCCAAAATCCGGGCGGCTCATAGGCCTGCCTCCTTCATCACGTCTTGCCAGAAGTCGCCAATCACGGCGAGCAGCTCGGTCTGGTTATCGCTGGAGAGGCCCAGATATTCGCGCTGGGGGATCTCCATCATCCTGGTAAAGCTGCTGACCGACTGATAGACCGGGAACTTGAGCGCCTTGCCGAACGCCTGACTGATGCGGCGAACGTGGGCAGGCACCTGCACTGACCCGCTGAACCCATCCTGATGCACCCCGGCATAGGCCAAGGCAGAGCCGACACGCACCTGGTTGCGTTGCACCTGGTACTCGATGCTGTCGAGCAGATCGCCATCGCCCTGCAGCAGGCTCTGGTTGCCGTGGCGGGTCTTGCCGTAGGCGGCAGACCAGGGCGCCCATGGCGTACCATCCGGCGCTGTTTTCTCGTCGCTGATGCGGCGGCGGGTCTGGCTTTCAACCACAGCGCCAATGCTTTCGAGCAGCTCGGCCTTGTAGTCATTGCGGCCAAGGGTATCGAGCAGGCGTTGATAACGCGCCAGCTCTTCGCCCCGGGTCGAGACATCAACCGAGATAGCCATCAGAGCACGCCTTTCAGGCTGTCACGGGTGAACAGGCGCTCGTTCTGCTGCACCAGCTCCACCTTGCCGACCGCCCCCTCTGGCGGCATGTCGGGGGTGGGCAGGCCAAGATCCAGCTTGCCGGCGGCAATCTCTTTCACCTTGGCGATGGCGCTGTCATAGCGCTTTTGCAGCAGGTCAGTGACCTGGTTATCCCGATCACCAAGCCAATAGAAGGCGATGACGATAGCCTGACGCTTGAGTAGGTCCGGCACGCTCGGCAGCGGCAGCACAAAGCGACGAGACAGGTAGCCGTTGATTTCGTCATCGGCGGTGGCCAGTGCCTCATCGATCCAGGTGTCGTTGAGGGTGTCGGTAGACCGGTCGAGCGCGAAGTTGTAGAGCATGCTCCCGTCGCGGTCTTCCAGATCCTGTTTCGTCGCGTAGATGGCCATGGCTTAGTCCTTGATCACTTCGCTATCGATAAGCACTTTCAGCCAGGGGTCGCCATACACGCGCTTGGCCTCTTCCTGGGTGAGGTAGCAGCACGGGATCTCGCAGTCGTGATCGTGCGGCACATCGGCCTTGTTCTCGACCACGAATACGCGGGTCGGGCTGGAGTGCAGGAAGTGCACCTGGCAGCGCCAGAAGCCAGCCGGCGACTTGGCCTTGACGTCGAACTGGCCGAGCAGCCAGTCAGGCTGGCCATCATCAACACCCATCACCAAGGCGGCGTTGCTGATATCGAGCTCTTCCTCAAGATTCGCCCCGGGCTCGCTCGATGCACCCAGCGCGTTGGCACTGCCCTGGTCACCGGCGGTGCCATCCTGGGTGGTGGCTGCCGCTGCGGCGGCTTCGGCGGCCAGTCGAGCCTCTTCTGCTGCGCGCTGTTCTGCTTCCAGGCGGGCGGCCTCGGCGGCCGGGTCTACCAATACGCCATCTTTCTTCGGTTCGGCTTGCGCTGATACCTGCTCGGTACCTGCGCCCACTGCTGCAGCTGCCAGCTGCGCGCTTTTTTCGTCTGCCTTCTTGCGAGGTGCCATTTCAATGCTCCTGTAAAGGGTCAACAAAGGCGGCTTACACCGCCGATATCAGGGTTTGTCGGGTTGCCTGCTCGGCGATCAGCAGCACAGCCGTAGTAGCAAATGATCCGTTGTTCGAGCGGATCACCGGCTTGGTACCGTTGGTGACAATGCCGCCGCCAGCATCAATCGAGAAGAAGGTGGCCAAGGTCACCACATCACTGGTCACGGCCACATCTCTGCTCGCCACCAGGCGGTTGCCATTGGTGCCCACAAAGTCCAACTGCATAGACCGGTTGGACGAACCGCCAGACCAACTGCCCACCAGATTGAGCTTGAAGGCCAGACTGCTGTCGCTGTTGAAGGCGTTCAGCTTGTCACTGGTGGTGTTGAAGAACGGGGCCAGGGTGCCAAACTGCGGCGCGGGCAGGCCTTTTAACCAGGCAATCAAATCTCGGTCGGTATCAGCTGCCAGCAAAGCGGCGGCACCAGACAGGCCAGACCAATAGACTTCGCTTTTCTTGCGCTTGGGCGCCTGGTACACGAACGCTTTTCCAGTCGGCATGGCTTAGCCCTCGGTCACAACCAGAACGCCGCTGCCCGGCAGGTTAAGCCGAGCGTAGAGGTTCTGGGGCGGATCAAAGCTCCAGGCCTCGCGCTGTTCACGGCCGAGGTGATGGCCGATTGTCACGCTGGGCTCAGGCAGATCGTCATCGGTGCGGTAGAGCACGATCTGACCGGTCTGATTCTCCATGGTGCCGCTACCCACTACGGATACCAGCACCCAGGCAGTGGCGCTCAATGTCTTGGTGGTCGTGGCCATGGGCTTCTCCTGGTTGGATAAACAGTCGGGGCTTCGACGCTATGGTGTTGCCAGCTCCACCCCGACCGAGGTGGTTACGTCAGTCGATCAGTTACACCAGGTACGGGCTGACCACGATCTCGACGTTGTTGTAGTAGATGTTGCTCTCGCCGTTATCGAGGAACTCGCGCTTGATCAGCTTGCGGGCGGCCGCTTCGTTGCTCGAGCCAACGACCAGAATGCGAGCCATGGTGCCGATGGGGGTGCCATTGGCTTTCACCATCTTGGCCAGCTTGGTCTTGGCCGCTTCGAAGTTGGCTTCATCCAGCGCAGCCTTGGAACCGATGGCAGTCTGGGGGAAGCCGAAGCCGTAGCCATGACGACCGTCAACACCCGCCGCGAACTTGTTGTTGAACCAGGTGTATTCACTGGTTGCGTTCATGGTCTGGAAGTCGAACGGGCGGCGTTCCTGGAACACGATGGGCTTGACCACCTGCATGTCGTCGATAACGAACCATGCCGAACCGGTATCGGTGGCCGGATCGCCAACCACGTTGGAGAAGGTACTGGCCGGAGTGGTATCGAGCGGGTGATCGGTATCGAAGAAGTTCTGACCGTCATAGCAGAGGGTGGTGAAACCCGCCGCCAGCAGGGCATAGACGTTCTTGTCAGGGAACAGTGCCGCTTCACGGCCATAGTTTTCAGTGATGACTGAATACTTGCCTATCTGGTCGTCTTCCACGTCTTCGCGCTTGATGACGATGGAGGATTCGAAGGTCTTGTTGATGATCTGATAGCCATGGCTGCCGACCTCAACCAGCTGCCGGTTGCCTACCCACTCCTTGATGGACGGCAAATCTTTCAGCCAGCCGTAGAAGTTGGAGCTGCCAGCACTTGGCACCTGAGTGGCCACGCGATTCCACTGCGGGGTAATCGCCCCCAGACCACGGGTGTAAGAGGCTGACATGGAGACGGTCAGCGCCTCCAGAATTTGCGCTTCGGTAAATGCCATGATGGATTACTCCCCTTGTTTGGCTTTCATGGCTTGCTTGGCAGCCAGGAACTCTTCGGGCGTGTGGCCCATCTTGCGGCACAGTGCCAGTTCATCAGTGCTCAGGGCGCCAACCTGCTCGGTGGTGGTATTCACCTTGCTGGCATCGGCGATGACCGGTGCGCTGGCCACGAACTGCTTGAACTGATCCACGCCACCTTCGGCGCGGCACATGCCCAGGAACATCTCTTTATTGGCCGGGGCCACCTTGCCGGCAGCGATGGCGTCATCGACCAGGGATACCAGCTTGGCCTCTTCGGTCTGTTTGACCTTGGTCTCGGCGGTGGTGGCGCGGTTGAGGGCCAGTTCGTAGGTCTCTTTCGGGACGAACTTAGCCAGGTCAGGGCCGGCAGCGGCACGGTTGAGGGCCAGTTGGTGATCGGCTTTGAGGGTATTGATGGCGGTGAGTGCAGAGGCGGTATCAGCATCAGCACCCAGACCCAGCGCTTGGGTCAGTTCTACGGGCAAGGGCATTGGAGTTTCCTCACGGTTCAGGGCTGGTAAATCAGACATGTTGGGCTCATTGGTTAGCCCGATACTGGCCAGAGAAACGACCTGACCACTTGTGGTGTATTTGAATGCTGGGGAGTAGAAGGAATATTCCTTTTTTTCCAGCATCTCTTGGCCTTCGCTGTTCCACTCGACCATGCCCCAAATTTCACCGGACCGGTTTTGCAGTTGCAGCACCCAGCCAACAGCCGGGGCAGGATCACCTTGCGGGCCCTTGATATGGGTAGAGTGCTCGATATCGATGGGGCGCTTCACGGTGAAGCTGGCGACAACCTGATCCGGTTTGTCATTCACCCAAGACCGGCCATCTACACCGTAGAACTGACCAGCCGGAAAGATGGGCAGCCAGATAGCCTGCTCAACCACTTCAGCGCGGGTCATATCAAAGCAGAGGGCAAGATGGGTTTTTGGCATGATCGCTCCGTCACATAACAACCTCCCGCCAGGTGGCTTGGGTTGAGTGGGTTTGTTTGGACGAATCGATAATGGGCCGAATTGAGTGGCGGCCTGTAATGACGGTTTTCGCTGTGAAAGGGGGGAAGGTCTGGGGGTTATCGATGCCGGCGAGCCAGCTGGTGATTATCTGAACAAGGCGAGGGTGAACGGTGATGACCGGACATCAACAGGGTACACAGGATCCTGATTGGCGAGAAGAGGGTGATGCGAAGTGATGGCAGTATGGGGCAAAAATCACGGCGGCGCCGCCACCCCACACCATCTTTAAACCACCTTTAAACAGCGCCAGATTCAACGCAGGGCATTTCATTCATACGCTGGTAGCCGAAATCGCTCACAGCGGCGCTGAGAGCGTCTGACGCAATGTTTGTTCCTTGGCTGCCAAGTCGGCTTTCAGGGCCTGTTCGCGAGACTTTCCCGGATTGTAGTTCCATCCCGGCTCGATGCCGCTTGGCAGCACCTCCACTTCACCGGTGCGTTTGTTCACCCACTCCGTGCTGCCATCGCTTGGGGCCGCGAACTTGATACTGCTATCCCCCTGCAGCTTGGCGTATTCAAACTTGCTGATCTGGCGCACCCAGCAATGGCATCCCCAGCCATTGGGCGGCATATGGGTTTGCCACCAGGGATCATCCACTGGCAGGGTGATGCCGTTCCAGCTCACATGCAGGGCGCGGTGCTCACGGGCAGGGCCAATCTGATAGACCAGGTAAGGCATGGCCCGCTTGGTGCGCTCGATGCGTTGCCACTGGCCAGCGGCGCGGGCGGTGCGCATGTTGGTGCGGTAAATGGTCTTTAACCGCCCTTCACTGCCCAGTTGTACCGGCTTGGTTTCGCCTGTCAGCGGATCATCCATGGTCTGGATCCCCCACCAACCGGACTTTACCAGGAGCGGTTTGATGGCCGCCTGGAACTGGGCAAAGGTCTGGCCCTGCTCCAGCGCCTGCTCGACCAGGGCCCGCACCTCGACCAGCAGATCGGCGTTGAGCATCTTGGCCACGGTGAAGGCGTTGCTGTGCTCTTCCTTCCACACGTCGCGATAGTCAAAGCCGGGCTGCAGCCCCTTCTTCTTGAACCAGTCGAGCGCCTCTTTGGGCGGAAAGGCCGAGGCCTTGGGTTCAGGCATCCTGCACATCCCCCATGCCGCGCATCCGGAACAGGTAATCAGCCAGTTGCGGGGTGAACTGTTCGGCGGTCAGCTGGTCTTGCAGCGCCAGCAGTCCGGCATTGAACTCTTCGAAGGTGGTGGCCTTGGCCGCCAATTCGAGGATCGGGTTCATGAAGTCCTCGCCGCCCACCTCTACCCAGTCGCTCATGGCCTCCTCGGTCAACTGGTCGATGGCCTGCTCATTCGGCTGCTGGATGCGGTTGATGGCCAAGCGCTGGCCTTGCTGGCGGTTAAGGGCCAGCGGCTGCGGCAAGGCGGCAGCCTCCATTACCGTCAGTGGCTGCAGCATGGCCTCATCGTCTTTCGGATCGGCCAGCCCGAACTTGTCGCGCAACTCACTCTCGCTCACCTTCATACCGCGATCGACCAGCGGCATCAGGCTATCGACCAGCAGCTTGAGGTCTTCCGGTTCCGGTACCCGGATACAGACGCGGGGATAGGCCTTCTGCACACCCCAGTTCAGCACGATGAAGGGCTTGACCAGGTACTCGTTGATGGTGGCTTCGAGCTGGCGAGCATCCCACTTGGCGATATCCAGCCGCACCTCGTTGTGCACCGTGGCCTGGGCGCGGCTGCTGCCATCGTCGGTGGTCATGGTCTGACCCAGCACCGCCTTGCTGGTCTGCTCGTCAGCCCAGCGGGCCATGTTCTCGAACAGGGTATCGCCGCCGTTGCCTTTGGCCGTCTCAACAAACTCCACCATCATGCTGTCCGGGATGATGGCCCCGGCGTCGCTGGCGATGGTAGCGATGGCATTCTTGAGGGTGGCGATCTGCTCGGGGGTAGCGTTCGGCCCATACTTGCCCACCCGGATCGGGATACCGAACACCTCGGCAAACGCCCACCAGTCGCGAATGGTAAAGCTTTTCAGCATGTACATGACGGCGCAGAGACGGGTCAGGCCGTTGCGCCAGATGCTGCCTGACTTGGTGCGCGGCAGGTGGACGATGAACTTGTAGGGGTCCAGCGGCTTGCCCTGGGGGGCGTCATCGCTAATCAGCAGGATCTTGCTCAGGGTATCGGCATCTGGGCGCAGATAACGGGGGTCCACCCAGCTGTAATCGTTCGGCGTCCAGCGGCCGCCGCTGGTATCCCACAGGATCTGGCATACCCCCATGCCCTTGCCCAGGCCATCGAGCAGGTCAAAGAACAGCTCGGGGATCTGGTCGCTTTCCATCAACTGGCGCACTTCGTCGGCCAGCTTCTTGTCGAACGCATCATCGCTGGCGGCCTCGACACTGGGCGGCAACGCAGCCACGGCCAGCTTGCGAGTGCGCAAGACAGAGGCGTAATGAAGGTCCCGCTCTTCGATCTCTTCGGCCAGGGTCATGTAGTCCTGGGGGTTGTTGCCATCGACCACTGATCGCAGCAGACCAGCGAGGCGCTGGGGGGTGATGGTGCTGGCCACCGAGTTAGGTCGCGGGTTGCGCACGCTGGTGATATGGGCATTGGCGATGTTCTCGCTCAGCACCTTCTTGTCTGGCTTGATGGGGTTGCCCCGTGAATCGAGAATGGTGCTCACAGTAATCCGCCTCCGTTACGCAGGCCACGGGTCAGGTTCATCTGCCGTTGCCCGTCGTTGTCTTTCTGGGTGGCACCCACCTTGGCGATGCGGTGCAGTTCATAAACATGGCTCTCGGCACGGCTGGCCAGATAGGCCAGGAATATGGCGACAGCCGAGTCGCCGTGGCGTTTGTTGCCATCACTTCCCTGGGTGCGGCTGTCATCAATGCCGGGGGTGCCCCGGTAGATCTGGATTTGCCCCAGATCCGTGATGATGTCTTCGTGCCTTGGCAGCTCCAGTTCGTCATCTTCAAACGCTGATTTGAAGCGCGGCATGTTCTCGCGATAGAAGCCGACCGACAGCATCACCTGCACCACTTCTTGCCCGTAGCGGTAGGCAGCCTGTTCAGCCAGGTACTGGCCGTTGCCACGGGCATCGAGCCAGATGCCATCGCGGCGCGGCAGGCGATCGCAGATGAAATAGAGCGCCTGCTCCTGCTGCTTGAACGGGGTGTTCTTCAGTTCGACGGTGAAGGGCACCCGGCGGCGGGTGGTGGGCAGCACCTCAATGGGGGCGAATACCGTCAGGTCACCCGAGCGGGCGAAGTCTTCGCCCAGGGCGTGGCGGTGACTGCGATCCAGCTTCATCAGTTCGGGGAAGGCTTCGGCCTCCAGCCACTCCTGCATCTCGGCGTTGCGCTCCGACTCGCTGGCCGCGTTGAAGGCGGCCGAGCCGGTGAAGCGCAGCACGGGGCCATCACCACAGGCGGCCCGTTCACGCAGGCCACGGCTGATATAGGCGCCGCCGCCGCTCTTGGGCTCGCAGTAGTATTCCTCCCGGGCGTCTTCTTCGGTGGCGGTGTCTTTGAGCAGGTTGCGCAGCCACTCATCCTGCAGCGCTTGGCTCCACTCCTTCTTGGTGACCTGGCAGATCCGGCGATAGAGACCCTCGCGGATGGCTGTCTCGATATCGATGGTGTGAATGCTGTAGCGCTTCTTGCCGGCGCGGCTGTCCTGGATCAGGGTATTGAACAGATTCTCGATGCCGTTGTGAGTCGAGATGATCCGCACCTTGCAGCCCCACATGGTCAGCGCCAGCGCAGCCTTGAGGATGGCAGCCAGGTCTTTATGGAAGGCGCCTTCATCGATCACCACGTTGCCCTGCATACCCCGTAAGTTGCTGGGGTTCGAGCTGAGCGCCTTGATCTTGAAGCCACTGGCGAAGTTGATGACATAGACCAGGATGTCTTTGTCTTCATCGACCAGCACCTCTTCGCTCACCTCACTGGCAGCATAGTCATACATCTTTGCCCACATGGCGCAGGCGTCGATAAACTCGCGAGCCATGTCTTTGGTGGTGCCGACATAGAAGGTGTCGCAACCGCCAGCGACGGCCGACATGGAACCGGTCAGCGCATCGTCTGCTGCTTCCGCCCAGGTGATACCGGTACGGCGCGACTTCTCGGCAATCTTGAGGGGTGAATCATCCGCTATCCAGCGCTTCTGGTAGGGCAGCAGCACTTCGTTCGGATCGAACTGGCCGCCGATAATGGCGGCCGCTGACTGGTTGCGAAGGGCGTTTTCTGCTGGGGATAGATGGTTCATCACGCAATCCCCAATATCTGGCGTTTGATATCGGCGGCGGTTTCAGCCGTCAACCCTGCGCTCTTCACAATCTTCTCGGTCTTGGCGGCCACCTCAGCGGCGAACGCGGCGCGTATCTCTTTCTCGACCTTGTGGCTGGTCATGGCCGCCTGCTCCACCCGCTGGATCACCAGGGCAAGTTGGCCCAGTGATTTGGGGTCAACCATCTTGCCCTCTTCCCCGTCGCTGGCATCCATCATCTTCATGGATGTCTCGAACGCCATGGTGCGCACGAACTCCTGCAGCATCTTGCCGACCTCAGAGGTGGGGGCTTGGCCAAGTTTGGTGGTCCAGACCTCGGCCACTTCACGGGCCTGCTGCATGCGGCTGCCTGCTACCTCCATCCGTTTGGCAAAGCGGTTGAGGCCGGTGCGGCTGATCTGCTCTTCCGGCGGCAGTCCGGATTCCAGGATAAGGGCGTTCACCTCTTCCAGGATGTCTTTCTGAGACATGGAGCCAGAGCGCAGCATGGCCGACAGCTGGCTGCGGATATCGTCAGGCAGCTGCTGGATCTTGCTCTTGGTGTTCTTGGTCTTGGTGGTCATGACTACCCCAGCAGTTTGTCAATCAGCGGGGCGGTGCAGCCCCAGAGCGCGGCGACTGGATCGCCCACGATGGGCAGCGCCAGCAGGTAGCCCACGGCCATCATGGCGGCGATATCCAGCAGGCGGGCTTTCATGCGTGGCCCAGCCGGCGCGCACGACGGCCAGCCCGCTTGGCCTTGGCCTAACGCTGCGCCTGTTTGACGGAAGGCAAACCGCCATTGAAGGCGGTGGCGGCTGGCGCGTTTTATTTTCCGAACGTGAAGTTCGATAGCCTCGTCCAGTGAGGCGGGGCCTCGCCAATTGCGGATCATCAGCGGGCTAAACCCGCCAAACCCTCCCAGCACAAGGGCAACCAGGGCGCTTTTCATCTTCATCATCAGATCCCTCATGGTCACACCGGACGCGGTTTTTTGACGCCATCGACCACGGCCTGGCCAGTGGCCACGTCGTCACCCCGGCCGGTCAGCTTGGCCACCAGGGTTTCCCCTACCTTCTCGATGCTGAGCAGTCCTTGCTCTTCCAGCCAACGCATCTGAGTACGCACCGCGTCGCGGCTGATGCTGTGGCCATAGGCATCCAGGCACGAATCCAGGATCGATTCGTTGGCCGAGCAGCCGGTCATTTCCCGCAAGCTGCGCAAGATCAGCAGTCGCTGGTCTGCCAGTACAAATTCTCTGAACGACATATAACCCCCGTTTATTTCTCGTTTAAACGCTGTTCGAGCAGCAGCCGAGCCAAGTGGTTGACCGGTTGCAAAGCCTCACGCAATGCCTTGATATCCCCCCGCATCTCAGCCATATCGAGACGCAAGGCATTGACTTCATCCTGAGTCGGCATCGACTCCACCTTGTCTTCGAGGATTGAGACGCGGCTGCTGACATCGGCCATCTTGTTTTCCACCTTGCTGAGGTCTTCCCGGCGGGCGAATGTTTTGCTCAACCACAGCGTGGCCAAGGTCGCCAGCACCGCCACCGAGGTGGTGATGACGCCCCACCACTTCGGGATCCAGTCAAACTCCATGGCGATGCCTCCCCTGGTGCTCGCACCAGCTCTGGCAAGGGACGCACCGCACAGCATCCGGCGCAGCCTCCAACCGGTCACTGGCAATCTGTTCACCACAACTCAGGCAGAAGCGGTTGCCGGCGGCGTCCTGGTCTGGGGTTTCGATACGGCGCCGGGCGAGCTGGTTTGCCAGGTCACGGTCGCGGTTCTCTTGTTCTTGTTTCTGGGCGCGATCAAACAGGTCGGTCATTTGCCCCTCGTCAACAGCTTGGAGACAGTGCCGGTGATGACCGCGCCCACCTTCTGGCCGCTGGCCTTAGGGTGAGGGGCAAAGCCGTCCAGGGTACGAAGGCCGAGATAGGCCCAGGCGGGGGTCAGCAGCAACAGCACCATGTCGAAGTCAGGGCCCTCGCCATAACCGAACGCCTTGAGGACGGTGAACAACACCACATAGATGGCCGACGCTTGCCAGCTCTGGCGCGCCATCAGTGGGCGGGTGTGGCGCACGTACTCGTCATGGTTGGTGTCGCCTTCACGAATGGTTTGCTGGGTAGTGGCCTGCTCAGATTGCTGGTCGGCCAGTTGCAGATCCAGGCGGCGGGTCTGCTCCTTCTCCAGCTCTATCTTGAGTTTCTGCAGCTCTACCAGCGCGGCAGGATCTGTGATGCGGTTGAGCTGATCTTCAATGCTGGCTTGCTGCTGGGCGGCAGTCAGGCTGATGCCAGACACCTGCTCGACCATATCGGCCACCTTGTTGGCGGTATCGCTGCCGCCAAACATGGCAGAGATACCCCTGATCAAGGCTGGCCCTTGCTGCACGGCCAGCGCCGCCAGGGCGGGGATTAACGGGATCATGATGCGTCCTTATTAAAGAGGGCCCGCAAGTTGGCGCAGTGCATGGCCACCTTTTCGTTGCAGGTCGTGAGGATCTTGAAACGGTGCTGGTTGCGGGCCTGATAGACGTCGGCCTGGGTGACCGAGCGCCAGCCCTGGGAGAAGTAGGCCTGCATGGTTGCGTCATGACTGTGCAGTGGCACGGCGCGATCGATGTCGCACTCGGCGATGCCCTGTTCGGCAGACTCCCGTTCCAGCTTGAGCCGCTGTTCGCGGCCATGCTCAATGCTCCACTGCCAGTTGCGGCCCATATCAGGCCACCTTGCGGTAGTCAGGGTTTGAACTGCCTTCGACCACCTGCCAGCAGGCATCAGAAAGATGCGCAAGGCGGTTGTGCCAGCCTTCGAAGAAACGCCCCTGAGTAGGATTCTTGATAAGGATGCGACCATAGAAGCGGGCCCGGCGCAGCAGTAGACGAGCCAGCACCCACTCGGGGTCCATGGCAGTAATGGCGGCTTTGGTCTTGGGACCAATGATGCCGTCATCCTTAACGCCCATGACCTCCTGCAGCATCTTCACCGAGCTGAGCCAGCCATGCTGGACAGCCCCATCAAACACGGCCAGCGAGACGCCAGCTGGCAGCTCAGCGCAATAGGCTTGCCGCCAGTAATCGCGGTGATAGAGGAAGATGGCCCGGTCAAGGGTCAGGTTCTTGATGTCTTCGTTGGGATAGGCACGCTTGCTGATGCCAGCCTTGGTCTCACCGCCCCGGTCTTTGGGGTCGTTGACATAGCCCATATCTGGGCGAAAGGCGCCTTCTTTATCCAGCACGAAATGGATCGCATGCTGGAATGCCAAGCTGTATGGCTGGGTAAACTGGATGACGTTAGACATATTCACCTCGCGGTTAATATGTCGAGTGTGCTTTTTATATTGCAGAGTCTTGTATTGACGGACTTCATAAAGTGAAATCCGTCTTTATCATAAAGGCAGCGCCAAATAAAAAAGCGGCCACCTGGGCCGCTTATTGCTGTTTACTTATTGGCGCTTAATACGCCCGACCATTACGACGACCTTTGCCATCGGCCACTGCATCCACCCCGGCGAACATATCGCCCTGTACTTTGCGCATTTCAGAGCGGCGCATACGGGCCAGCACAAATTGGATCTCGCGGGTTGATACCCCGAACTTGCGTGACAGCTCGAATACATTATTGCCGGTGAACTCATTCCAGATCTGAATTGAGCGCAATACCGTGGCCAGGGTTTTGCCATTGGGTACATAGAAGGGGGCGCCGCCAAAGGTGCGGCAGAACTCTGACAGCATGATGAAAGGCAGCATTTTGTCATCGCGGTGCTTTTCAACCACAGCATCAATGGTGTCGAACATGCCGCGCAGCAGCTCAGTCCAGCCCGGGGCAGTTTCATCGCTCAGCATGCGGTAGGTTTCTGGATCGATGGCGTCCAGGTCAACGCTGATGCCAAACAGATCGATGGTCTGCTTGTCGTGTGTCTCTTTCATATCGCCTCCGATCACCAGATAAAACAACACCCAGCGTGGCTGGGTGTTGAGATCATAGCGTAGGGGATCGAGCCGACCAAAAAAACGGCGTTACTCAATATTCACAATAAACTGCAGCCGTTCATCGCTGTACCAGGTAATGCGGTAAGGCAATATTCTCTCTGCCACTGTGGCATTACATAGGCGCATCGCGCCGAACTCTTCGCTTTCAGGCCGCTGTGCAGGATTCGCCACAGTCGCACCATTCAATAATTTTCCAAGCACCTGCATGACCTCTGGCGCATCACAGGCGGGCAATGCGTCTTTGCTCATCGCGTTGTAGGTCATGCCGCCGACTATCAGCACCACGACCGTCAAGCCTATCCAGCGATTACTGGCCGCCGGAACCTGCTCTGCAGGCGCCAGCTTATTGCGCTTGTAGAGGTAGAACGGCAACGCGATGATCCAGAGCACAGCCACAAACACTGCCCAGCCTGCAGGGTTGCGGGCTCCCTTCTTATGCGAATCGAACAACACCCAGACTGCACAGGCCAGCACTACCAAACCGATCAATAACGTCATATACCCTCCAATGAAAAGGCCCATTATTGGGCCTTGTTATTCAATTCGTCTATGGTCTTGTTTCCATCCAGAACCATTATCTGCGCTGGCCGCCAGCCTGGGGTTTCATAGGCTTGGCGGATCAGGTCGTAACCCGGCATCGCATCAATCTGGTGGCCGCGTGGCGCTGGCACCACATCGCCGCGGTCGATAATGGCGGCGGTCATCAGCCTGATATGCCACTTCTTCAATGCTTCCAGCACCCGCTCTGCCTGCGCCGAGGTGAGCCACTCTGCGCGGTTGATACCTGCGCCGCCGTTGCTGTTCGCCGTCATCCGCTTGATGAAACTTCCCAGGGCATCATCTGAGCCATCATGCAGCAGGCCGTCATTGTACATGGTGATCCAGATGGCGCGCACCTTGCGCACCTCCGGCGCTTGCACCTTGGCGGAACTCGGCGGAGAACGGCGGCCGCTGGCGGCCACCTTTACCTTGAATCCAATATTGCGCATGGCCTTTACCACGGCCTCCAGCTGCGCGACCTTGAGCCCCTTGGCAGAGCGGGCACCGGTGACCGATTCCAGCAGGGCGCGGTAATCCTCTTCATCCAGCCCCAGCTCACGGCGGCCCACGTGCACCAGGGTCAGCAGGCGTTTGGCATCAGGCTGCATGGCGGCCCCCTGTATGCTTGATGAGTGCGACAAAGGCGTGGAGATGAATCGGGTCAACTTGCTCCCAGTCAATGAACCGGATCTTGCCATCAGAACGCCACTTGGCACCGCCAGCAGGTTTGATGCGGGCACGCTTCACATCTTCAATCCGATCAAATTCCAGCGGCAGGCCTTCTGCTTTTGCTTGGGTGATGGCATTGCGATAGCTGTCCATATTCGATCCGCTGGTGTAGCAACCGATGATGGACTCAACCATTTCAGTCAGGTTCAGCTTGCCTGGGTGAGTGGCCATGTAGTTTTTCAGCTTCAGGTAGTTCTTGTAGGTCTCAGGCTTCATCTTGCTGGGGGCAGGCAACATGCCCCGCTCGCGCATCTGGAACATATAGCGCTGCAGTGAACGGGCAGTGACCCCCACCTTTCTGCCAATCACATCTGATGGCAGGTAACGCCAGTCTGCTATCTCCTGGATCTTCTTGGCCAGGACGTCGTAATCAATTTGGCTCATGTTCATCATCCTCATCAGTCACGGGGGCGACATAGATCTTGTTGGTCTTGGGGGGGGTGTTTTCTCGCCACTGGCGAACCCTGCTATCTAGCCAAGCGATGGCATTGCCATCTGCCTGCTTTTCCAGTTCTGCCAGTTCCTGCTTGCTCATCCCCTTGGTCTTGCGCTTGGGGTAGCAGGGGTGATTGCATTTGACATAGGTCACCAGTCGGCGTTGGTAGGCAGTCAGCTTCATGCTGCTCTCCCCATCCTCTGCCGTTCAGCTTCCAGCTCGGCCATCAACTGCTCTGCACATCGGGTGGCATCCCCTGCCAGATCCATGGCGTGATACTTTCTTGCGCCCCTGGACAGGGCAATGAAGCGGCGCTGCAGCACCAGCTTGTCTTTCCAGTTCAGCGCTATGGTCAGATCGCCATAGAGCCGGTTTAACAACTTGTTCAGCACTTCTCGGGTCATAGCTTCCTCTCTGGGTTGATATGACCGGGCCCGGTCGGCTGCTCATCAGTACCCAGCCACCACGCTGGATAGACGGGGGCAAGCCCCCGTTTCGCTTATTGTGCTGGCGCCGAGTACCCGACGGTGACGCTGGCGATCGGTGTCTTGTTGACGGTAATGGTGGAGGTGACCTCAGCCTTTCCGTCATCCATCCAGACCATTTGCTCCTGGAGCGCATCGATCATTTGCTGACGGCCATCCTCTCCCAGTACAGACGCAGCCATATCGATGACAGCCTTTTGCTGGCTAATGGCCGCGCGCAAATCTGCGAAGAAAGCATCGAGCTTGTCATCCGGGATCTTGACCGCGATATCTTTGATGGTGCTGATGGTGTAGTTCTTCTGGTCTTCCATTTCAGATCCCTTACTTGTTCAGGCGCTTGCGCGCCTTGTTGACGATGATGGCCAGCATGGCCAGCCTGGATTTCTGGCCCTCGGCGTCGAGGTATTCGTTGATGAAGTCGATGGCCAGTTGTGCATCAGCCAGCGCCTGTTGCGGGTTGCCCAGCAGCACGCACTCGAGAGAGCTTTTGGCATCGGCCACGCTGGTATTGAGCAGGGCTTTCACGTTTTCCATATCGGGTACCTCAGTTGACCAGGAACAGGCCGGTAAACAGACCGGCAACGAAGGCCCCATAGAACAGGGCCATCACATTGACCAGCAGCCAGAAGGCGCCTTCGGTGCTGACTTCAAAGCTCATGCGGTCACCTCTTTCAGTTCGCTGACCAGCTCCAGCCCGTCGATCTTCTTGAACTGGCGCACCAGGGAGGTGCTGCTGCCGAATGCTGGAAACAGGTAGGAGGCTCCCTGCTTTTCCGGATCCTTTCCATACAGCTCATTGGCAAACTTGGCGCCACACTGACGCTTGCATTTGGCGTATTCCTCAAGCTGTTTCTTGCCATAACGCTTGTGGAACTTGTGGAAGAAAACCTGCTTGACCACCTTGTTCATAAACTCGTCTGCCGGGTCGATATCTTTGACCACCTTCATCCACGTGCCTTTGATGGAACCATCGATATACACGGCCAGCACGGTGGTGCTTTCGCCTTTGCGCTCGCGGGTGATGTAAATCTCGTGCCCATGCAGCTTGAATTTGACCTGCACCCAACTGCCTTTCAGCTCGGCCTCTATGGCCTTCCACTGTTCCTTGCTGATAGTCATCACGCCTCCCGCTTGCCGAAACGGTGGATGCAAGTCATGCACAGGTCTGCACGCACGGTGGCCCACTGGCGATTGAGGGCGTTCTTGGCGGCCTTGCGGGCCATGGTCCACAGGTCGAGCGCGGTGATATAACGCCCTTCGCGTTCGAACTCGGCGTCGCGAGTGGCCAGCGCCATGTAGCCGTTGGGCTTGTTTTCGATTTGGCGGGTGAGTTGGTCACCCTTCAAAGCCGCATTAATCATGGTGTAACTCCTGTTCGTATTCGGTTTGGTGCTTGTCATAGACGGTGACGATTGAGCCGTTTTTCAGAATGAAATAGGCATGGTCACATTCGAGGATCCGGCGCGGGCTCCATCCCGCCTCGCGCTGCCGGATCCGCCGCAGCTGTCGTTTGCTTGGGCGCCAAGCCCGTGACAGGGCGCCCAGCATGTCCAGTTCGCTGCGGCCGGTACGTTGCACCCAACGCTCGACAGCGTGGCGGGTGACGTACAGCGGGCCATAACGGGTTTCAAACTCCATCGTCTATCCCGACAAGCCCAAGGCCTTCGGTCATGATGGCCAGCTCTGCTTCGGTGACGGGCCACTCGGTCGGGTTATAGGGCGGGTTATCGAGCAGCCCGCACATCCAGCCGAGGGCATCCCGCACACCTTGCTCATAGGTGCCATCTTCAAACTCGGTGCCCTGGTCTTCACTCTGGTCTGCCAGCAGTTGGGCCAGCGCCAACTGCTTGATCACTTCGGGGGTCAGGTTCTTCATGGCGGGCCTCACAGCTTTGCCCAGTCGAGGTTGATCGCCACGTACTTGCCAGACGGCTCGCGCTGGTACAGGCGGATGTACTCTTTCTTGCTGACGGTGGTGATGGCGTCGGCGATGGCATCCATAGCGGCCTTCCACTCGTCATCTTCGATAGCCAGATTGCGCAGGCTCAGTACCTGATTGACGTCGATGCGGCCCTGTTTGTTGACGCGAAAAGCGTGGTCAACCATGGCCACCAGATTGGCGCTTGCCCCTTCTGACCAGCGTTCGATGCAGGCGTCGATTTGCGCCTTGGCAGCCTGGATACGTTCATCAAAAATCCGGTGCTCGCCGATGGCCCGCTCGACTTTCATTGAGCCGTCATAGCTGGTCAGGGTGATGTTGCCCTTGGCACCGCCGTAAGTGACGCCGTATTCCTGGGCGCTGAGGTCCAGATAGTCTTCCAGCTCCCGCTGCATCTGCACCTTGGCAGCGGCCATTTGCAGCTGCAGGGCTTGTGCCGCAGCGACTTGCTTGCGCACCACACCATCACGGATCAGGTCAATGGTCTTGATCAGGCTTTCTGGTACCAGGTGGCCCTGGGCATTGCGGTGCAAGGTATCGGTTTGGTTGGTCATTGCTGTGGTTCCTTATTGAATCGTTACTGCTGGTTGCACTGACATGCACATGGATTTGTCGGCGATGGCGGCTTCCAAAAAACCAGTCGTGACCTCATCGCCAGCCAGAGTCCTCATCATTCCAATCAACATCGTCAGTTGAAGCTGAGTTGCTATGGCGAGGTCTTGATGGTCCTTGACAGACAGCAAACGCCGCATGTTCTGGTCGAGTACATCCATCACTTCATCAGATGGCTTAATGGTCATAATTCGCTCCTAAGCGGGGAAACCGGCGGCACGGTGGTGCAGATACTCGACGGCGGTCATGTTGCCAGTCAGTTCGAAGGCGTCTTGCTCGGGCTCGTCGTGCCAGTGCACGATGCAGCCACCGAGGCGGGCGACGTAGGCGCGGCGGCGCAGGCCATTTACCTGCTCGGCGATCTCGATGGCGTTGCATTGCAGCTCGGGGCTGGGATAGGCAATCTCGATCATGGGGCGTACCTGGGCGGCCTTGACGGCCAGCACTTGGCAGCCACTCTTGCGCAGGGTGGCGATGACACGCTGGGCGATCACGCCGATGCTGTTGGTGCGAATGTTCATGCTTGCTCTCCTTGTGAATCACTGTTCAGCGGCGCCCAGGTGAGGTGCAGCTGGTATTTTTCGTATCTGGTTTCAGTACCCAGCTCGCTCTCCATCACCACTGACACATGGCTCTGTGCACTAATGCAGCCCTTGATGCCGCTCAGCAGGTGGACGTGGGTCCAGTTCTGTTCGGTTGTGACGCCGTAGAAGGTCGTCGGTTGTGGTTTGGCGTCCATCACTCCCCCTCCAGCTCGTTGAAGGCGTGGCGCAAGATGGCCTCGGTCAGCGGCTCGCCGCCGGAGTACATCACCGCCAGTTTCAGGATTTTGTTGACCAGTCGCAGGGCACCGGGGCGCTCACTGATCCGCAGCAACAGGTCACGCTCTGCCGCGCCGTCGATGTTCCAGGCATCCGCCACGGCCATCACGTCGGCTTTCTTGGCCTTGGTCAGGGCGCGTTTCTTGGCCACGCGGGAATAAAGGCGGGCGAAGTCCTCAGAGCGCTGGCCGCCAGTCAGCTGGGTGTAAACCCGGGAGTTGCCGAACAGCACCATGCCGACCTCGACCTCTTCCACCAGGATGCGCAGCTCTTCGAGGGTGGCGCGGTCGAGGTGGTCTGCTTCGTCCACCACGATCAGGCCTTTGGTGTTGAGCAGGCGGCGGCGCAGGGCGCGGGCCAGCGGGCCACGCAGGCGGGGGGCGTTCTCCATCCCTAACTCCATGGCCAGCTCATACATGCACTCGGTCATGGTGGCGCGGCTCGGACTGGTGGTGATCACCCAGACGTTGTTGTTGTTGCGCTGGAACTCGCGCAGGCCGGTCGTTTTGCCAACGCCAGATGAGCCGTGAATGATGACGATGCTCTGAGTGGTCAGCGCATAGGTCATGTCTGCGCGGATCTGCTTGGCGGTTTCAGTCAGCACAAAGCCGGGGTCGCGGGGGGCATCGGCACGCTGGTCGCGGGCGCTTAACCAAGTGGCCAGCTTCTGCACCATGGCCACCGGGTCCGCCTTGTAGTTTCCGTTCAGCAACTGGTTGACGGTGGTCGGGGAGATCCCCACCTCTTTGGCAACCTGCGCCTGGGTGACGGTGCTCTGCTCCAGCAGGGCCTTGACTCGGGCCAGTACGTCCTGGCTGTTGCCGTTTTGGTCCAAAGTGACTACGTTTGTCATGTCAAGTAACTCCTTTCTCGCGGCCCACAAGGCCGCTTTTTTTGTGGTTTAAAGGCCGGTTAAATCCGGTTTTTCTGTTTTTCAGCCATGGCTTCGGTGGCTGCCTGAAAGCGGGCCTCGAAGTCGATGACGGGTTCGGGTTGACTGCTGGGTGTGGGGGCGTTCTGGGCCACCGGTTGCACGGCCAGCGCGGCATTGCCGTGGCTGATCGGGCGCACCATTTCCACCACCTTGGTTTCGGGTGCTTCTTCATCTGTGATGCTGGGCAGCAGGGCGGCAGCTTCGAGGGCTGACATGCCTTGCTTGGCCAGCGCGGCAGCCTTGTTCGATTTGACGAACTGGGTGCGCTTGCGCTTGTGCTCGCGGGCTTGCTGGGTATCGCCGAACGCGACTTTCTCCAGGCACTCCGCATCGCAGATATGCAGGCCGTTGAGGGTGGTGACGACCACCGCCTCGTGCAGGCGCTGAGGGTCGAACCGCGCCACCACCTTCTGCCCGACGTACTCGGCCAGATCGGCGTGGAAGTAACGGTTGCTGCGGTTGGCTATGGCGCCGCCCGATTCCAGTGTGATAGTGCCGTGCTGGCTGACGCGGCAGGCCTCTGACTGCAACAGCATCATGGTGAGCTGTTCGGCGCTGGCTTTGCGGATCGTCGCTTGGCGATAGCTCTGCTCGAATGCCTGATCAAAACTCATCACCCCACGGCAGGCCTCGGTCTGGCGCCCGACCTTGGCGTTGTACATGGCGACCCCTTCGGCAACGATGCGCAGAAACTCGGCTGCATCCGCCGCCCGTTCACCATAATTGTCGGGCTTGGCCATGGGGTTGGAGCCGGTGTAGCAGCCTCGCAAAGCAATGTGCTTGTCGATGTATTCCTCAAGCCCGCCATTACCAAAGGCGCGTTCGATTGGCTTGGCCTGACCGTGGCCCTTGCCCAGCAGCACGCTGGACCAGTGCAGCTTGATGCCGAGCATGGGGATCATGCCGAGCGGGTCATCTGGCTTGACCTTGAAGCGGTAGCGGTTCGGCACGCCCCCGGTCATCCATTTGTTGGCTGCGGCGCGGGTGTTATCGATGGTGATCTCACGCGGGATGCCGTATTTGCTGCACACATCCATCAGGGACAGGCGGATGCTGTCGGTGTTCTCACTGATATCAGTGCGCCAGCCCACGATCTTGCGGCTGTAGATGTCCTGCCAGAACCATGTTTTCGGGCGCAAGATTTCACCGTTGAACCACTTGACGAAGACGTTGTGCAGGTAGCCGTCGCCGTTGATCCACTCCATGGCGTCCAGGTCTTCGATAGTGCGTTCTTGCGGCGGGTAGAGCTGCATCATGGCGTGCTCACCTTGGCGCAGCATGACTTGCTGGGCGTGGGGCACTTCCAGATCCAGCCGGCGCATCAGGCTATCCAGGCTTGGGTACGTCCAGCCGTGTTCCTTGGCTGCGACCTTGAGCCGTTCGTAGCAGCTGGCCGCGTTTGGCTGCTCACTGCGCAGATAATCGACTTTGAAGAAATCCCAGGCTTGATCGCTGACGGCGGCCAGACGAACGGCGCGGCCTTCGGTGGCAGCTTGCTGCTGCTTGGGCACCAGCACGGCCAGCCAGTCGCTATCGTCAAAGCCTTTGACCATGGCGCAGTAGCGGCGCAGGGTCGGCAGGGCGATGTCGAACTCGTCGGATATGTGCTGGTAGGCCTGCATCAGGGTGCTGCCGCTGGCAACCAGGGCATGCACCGCCTTGACGGCAGCCGCACGGGCCATGGCTTTGGCATGAGCCTTTTGGTTGGCCTTCTTCCAGTTGGCCCACAGCTGATCTTTGCAGTAGCGCGGCGCCTGTGGCTTGGGCAGATCCAGCGTCATACCGCCGACCTTGACCTTGCCAGCCTTGCGCAGCAGGGCGGCTTGGACGACTGGAGGCAGAATGCTGATGTGGTATTCAGTGGCTTTGCTGCCTTCGCGCTGACGGGATTTGTCAGGTGAAAGCTCAGCCATACGATTCAACTGATCGCGGGAGCGTCTTTCTGATGTTGGCATTCCAGCCACACCAGCGACCTCAATAGCGGTGACCCATTCCATGCCAGCCCCCTTAGCTTGCTTTCTTCAAAAGGGGCTGATACCGGCTTGGCCAGATATCTTCAGGTTCCAGGCCGAGAGCGCCAGCGATGATCCGCTCGCCTTTTGGCCATGGAGCTCGGAAGGTGTTTTGCAATGTAGAGCTGGAAAGCCCGGCATCACGGGACAACTGCGAAACGGAGATGCCAGCCTTCTTCAAGGCGGCAACTACATCTGCACGATGCCAATCACTCCCATTTTCCGTCCGTTTCTGCGACACTCTGCAATTACTCATCTTAGTAACTCGACTCGGTTAACTGACTAAGTTAACGAGAGTATAGGGACGAATCGGACGAAAGAGCAATACAAACGGACGAATATATTTTCGACTCGTCCGTTTCGTCATTTGCCAATGAAATCACTAAAACAGGTTAATAGGATGGAAAACAATAAGTTAGGAGATTCGGACGTTTGCAATCACGAATCGGACGATGCGTCCGATTCGCGTAGCGAGAAACGGACGGAATGGGTTGTTGCGTCCGAAGTGGCCGGTCTTGAAGGAATGCCGACAACGGACAGAAGAGCAAGGGACGAACTAGAGAGGCTGAGTGCGGGAAGGGAAGGTGTTAAGCGGAAGCGGTCAGGAACCAAAGCATTCGAGTACCACGCGTCGATACTTCCTCAATATGTCGTTGAAGAACTTGAAAAAAGAGGGCTATTCCCAGATGGGATTCACGTTGAACATCAAGCCCCTGCCAGTACACCCTATGAGCAACCCAAGATCACGTTGACTGGCGTCAATGAACATGCGACGCGCTATTCAGCGTTCCTGGATGAGTTTGCGTTGATACCTGGCTATCGGGTGCAGGTATCGGCTGGACACGGCGCTTTAACGCAGCCGGATGAGGCGCCATGCCGCCACCTGGCGTTTCGCCGCAAGTGGCTGAAGTGGCGTGGCTTTGCTGAGAAGGAGCTGGCGATTGTCTGGAGCAAAGGCGACAGCATGGAGCCCACAATCAGCAACAACGACACACTGGTCGTGCACCTGGGCAGAACGCGCCCGGTTGATGGCCACATCTATGTGGTGCGCAATGATGACCAGCTATGGGTCAAGCGCCTGCAGGTGCTGCCGAGCGCCTGGCTGCTGCTGAGCGACAACAAGCACTATCAGCCGATCGAGGTACCGAAGGACGAGCAGCACACCTTCGAAGTGATCGGGCAGGTCGTCCATATCTCCCACGACGTAGGAGAGTGATGAAGCAGATTTAAAGCCGGTTTAAACGCCGCTTGCCGAAATCGCCATTGATCAATTCAATCGCGATTTTCCGCCGCTTTTGGATCCATTGATCATTTTGTGGATCCGCACCAACGAAAACGGCCTGCAGAGTTTCGATTGCTCTACAGGCCGCGCAGCTTCTGGTGTTTCGATCCCACTCATTCCCTCAAGATCCCACTTATTCCCTAACCATTCCCAGTGATCAATCCACTAGAGTCTATACACTGGCCCCATTTCGTCCGTCACCCTGGCCGATGTGGCCTCGCTGGAGGGCTTCCTGCTGGAG
>RCUI01000085.1_pt1 | contig 34971 bp, 28 predicted proteins | sample 2166121 | NCBI WGS metagenome assembly RCUI01 (sample SAMN09932700, study PRJNA488358) | compost metagenome | feature: garden; material: soil; isolation source: compost soil in succinic acid-enriched culture | place: Germany: Experimental Botanical Garden Goettingen | collected 2016-01-27
GCCAGCTTTTGGCGGTGAGCTTGTTGCCGCGGGCTGCGCGGATTTCGACGTCACGCTTGCGAGTACTGGTGGTCATGGTCATTGCCTCATTCAGTGGTAGGTGAATGTTGGTAAGTCTCATGATGTACATATGAGCTTATACCAACCTGTATGTACAAGTAGGTGCAAGCAAGAGGCCAAAATCAGGTTTTGTCGGGAGTCTAAAAACATTAAAAAGTAAAAATTAGTTATAAAACAAACGGATAGATTTTTTAAAACGTGAGCGGTGTACGAAGCGATGCTGAAAAAATTGTTGCAACTTCAGCATGGTCTGAGAGAGGTGAGGGAGATTTCGTAACATTTTTTGTGGGCTGAAAAGCGAAATGTCACTTTTCTGCCATTCCAGGCTGCGCCAGTAACAGCGCGAGCGCTTGCAACCTGAGGAGGGTCATCGAGCGACAGGCGGGGGGCGCTCGAACCTTGCTTCAGTTGCCGACCTTGCCTTCCAGGCGATAGCGCGAACCTGGATAAACCAGGCGTGCACAGCCAACCTGGCCCTTCGCCGCCCAGGTGCGTCGACGAATCAACAGGCACGGCTCGTAGCGCTTGATTTGCAGCAACTTGCATTCGGCGGACCTGGCGTGGATGGATTCGACCATGTGTTCGCCTTCAGTCAGCGGTGCCAATTGGATCAGGTAGGCGTAAGGGGTGACCTGGGTAAAGTCCTGCTCTAGATAAGCCGGCGCTACCTCGGCATTCACGAAGCGTTCTTCTATCTGTACGGGCACTTCGTTTTCGTAATGCACCAGCACCGAGTGGAACACGCGCTTGACCCCTTCAAGCGGGAAGGGCATCGAAGCACGGGCGCGCTCGGGCATTTCTTCGAGCACGATCACTTCGCTGCGATGCTGATGGCCGCGGGCAGCAATTTCATCGGCAATATTGTGAATCTCAAACAGCGCCGCACGACCCTTGGGTTCAGCGACGAAAGTGCCGACACCCTGCATGCGTACCAATGCGCCCTCGATGGTCAACTCGCGCAGTGCCCGATTGATGGTCATGCGGCTCACGCCCAGCACATTCAGCAGTTCGCTTTCCGAAGGCAGCTTGGAGTTGGGCAGCCATACGCCGGAGCGAATCTTCTGCATGATGATTTGCTTGACCCGCGCGTACAGCGGCGAGGGGCTTTCGAGCGAGAACGACTCGAGGGACGCATTTTCCTCGTTGGATTTAGGCACGTTGTTTCCTGATGTAGAAAAAATTGCTCCGACAAACGTGGAGCGGAGTTTACTCTGCTGTCGCCAATACGCCTATGCGTGCAGGAGGGGGACGCACTGCAGGTAAACCCGCATTTTCGATCCATGAACTTCCTCTAGCTGACGTCAAAACTTTCTTAACTTAACGAGTTGTCAGGGTTTCAACGAATTTTCCGCCTGGTTCTGAATGTATCGCCGTGGCTCCAGCCGCGCGTCGTAATTGGCCCTAAAAAGTTATGCACACCCGGAAGACACTGCGTGAGCAGCCAAATTCGACCCCCACAACCTGAGGGGGTCGAGGACCGACTGCTTCAAAAAATGCCTTTCAACCTAAAATAATAACGATGGGGTGAGCAGCATGTCCGTACCTCAACAAACCCAATCAGAAAGTTCCAACGGCGGCCTGCAATCCGGGCTCAAGCAACGTCACATGGCCATGATCGCGTTGGGTGGTGTCATTGGTGCCGGTCTGTTTGTCGGCAGCGGTGTGGTCATCCAGTCGGCAGGGCCTGCAGCTCTGATTTCATTCATGGTCACCGGCGTACTGGTCATCCTGATCATGCGCATGCTCGGCGAAATGGCCTGTGCTTTACCGGCGGTTGGGTCCTTTTACGAATATGCACGCATGGCCTGGGCCGACAGTCCACAGACAAGCCAATTGGCCGGTTTTCTCACCGGTTGGATGTATTGGTATTTCTGGGTGATTGTCGTCGCCGTCGAAGCGGTGGCAGGCGCTTCACTCATTCAGTTTTGGTTGCCGGATGTTCCGGCCTGGGCCATCAGCTTAGTGCTGATGATAATTCTGACATTCACTAACTTGTGCTCGGTCGCGTCCTTCGGTGAATTCGAGTTCTGGTTTTCCTCGATCAAGGTTGCAGCAATCCTGGTCTTTCTACTGCTGGGTGGGTTGTATCTGCTCGGTATGTGGCCGACCGAAACCCACCACGGGTTGAGTTCGATGTTAAGCAACGGCGGCTTCATGCCCAACGGTATCGGGCCGGTGCTGACGGGTGCAGTGGCCGCGACCGGATTTTATTTCGGGGCCGAGATCGTCACCGTGGCTGCCGCAGAGTCCTCCGATCCGGTTCGCTCGGTCGCGCGGGCGACCAATTCGGTGATCACCCGCGTGCTGTTCTTCTACGTCGGGTCGATCCTGCTGGTGGTCACGCTGGTTCCCTGGAACTCACCTGCAATGCTCACGCCGTACTCCAGTGCGCTTGCAGCCATGGGCTTCGGTTGGACCGCACACGTTATGAACGCCATCGTGCTGACGGCAGTGCTGTCTTGCCTCAATTCGGGCATCTACGCGTCTTCGCGCATGCTCTTCGCGTTGACTAAACGAGGTGATGCACCGCGGGGCTTGGCCAAGCTGTCTTCGAAGGGCGTACCGCGTCGGGCGATCTTGTTCGGTACGCTGTTCGGCTATTTATCGGTGGTCATGTCGTACGTATCGCCGGACACCATCTTCGCCTTTCTGGTCAACTCCTACGGCACCGTGGCGATCTTCGTCTACGTGCTGATCGCCCTCTCCCAGCTGCGCTTGCGGGCCAAGCTGGAGCGTGAGGCGCCGGAGAAACTCAAAGTACGGATGTGGTGTTATCCCTACCTGACCTACGTTGCCATCATTGGCATGCTCGGTATCGTCACCGGCATGGCGTTCATACCCGAGCAACGCATGCCGCTGGCACTGGGCGTGGTCAGTTTGGCGATTCTGTTGTTGGCATTCCTCAGTCGCAGCATCTGGCGGCGGCTCAAAGGCCTGCCGACAGTTGTTCCGGTGAGCAGCTAGACGTTACATTCCGCTCGAGTGTGTTCGGCCGAACCGTACAGTCATTGAACGGTTTGACCGAACCCACGAGAGCAGTGGTGCGCTGTTTCGTTATGGGACGTTACGGGCGGCCGTTGAGCAGACGCAGGACCTCATCGAATACCGCGTTGTCCAGGCTACGCGACAAATCCAGCTCAAGGCTGCGGCGATAGTAAGCGCTCAGGTCCAGGCCCACGCCAAGGGCGTGCAACTCAATAGTTCCTTCTTGTTCGATTTGTCGCGTCACTTGTTTGAGGTGCAGGTCGAGGATGTCTTGCTGATTGGTTTGGTGGGTGGCGCTGTCCATCGGGCAGCCGTCGGACATGACGATCAGGATGCGCCGCCGAGCGTCGCGCTGCAGCAACCGCTGACGTGCCCAGAGTAGCGCTTCACCATCGATGCCCTCGCGAAAAAGATCAGACTTGAGCAGCGCGGCAATGCTCGGCCGGGCGCGACGCCATGACGTTTCGGCATTCTTGTAGACCACATGACTAAGCTCGTTGAGCCTGCCCGGATTGGCTGGCTGGCCCAGGGCGCGCCAGCGCTTCAAAGGACGCCCGCCGTTCCATTGGCCAGTGGTGAAGCCAAGGATTTCACTGCGAGCACCCGCCAGTTCCAATGCTCGACAAAAGGCGTCAGCCAGCAAGGCGATGCTTTCGATATGGTTGCGCATGGAACCGGAATTATCGATCAACAGGGTGACCAGGCAATCACTGTGCGGGCGCTCCAGCTCGTGGCGAAAAATCTCGCGTTGTTCAGGGCTGATGATCAGGCGACTGAGTCGGCCGGCATCGATCTGCCCTTCGGTCTGGGCAAACGCCCAGCCATCGCGACGTGGCGCAGCCAGCAGGGCGCCCAGGCGCTTGGCCAGGCGTGGCAGATTGAGGCCCTGGGCCGCCAGGCGTCGGTCCAGGCGCTGGCGCAACTCGCGCAACAGTTCGATGCGCACCAGGCTGCTGGCCTCGCGCTCGCAATCATGCTCGCGGCTGAATACCTGATAGGAAAAGGTGTCGTTGCTGCCGCGTGGATTGCCGTGGGTTTCGCCGCTGCTGCTGATCTCTCCCTCGCCATCCTGATCCACATCCAATAACAGCGCGAAGGCCAGGTGGGCCTTTTCGCCGACCCCAGAAACGTTGCTCTCGTCGTCGCCGAGCAGTTCGGCGTCCAGTTGCTCGATCAGCTCCTGTGCCTTGGCGGCAATCAGCAAGGCATGCTCAGTGAACGCCGGTTGATCATGACGACAGCGGCGCATCAGACCGAAGGCTGCGCCGAAGTGGCCGAGCAGGCTCAAGCGAGGCGCTTCAATGAGCATCTCCGTTTGTTCACCGGCGCGGCCGCCACACAGCAGAATCCAGCTCATTTGCGCCAGGGTGAACAGCAGCAGTCCAATGTGTCCTTCGGTGTGTCCGGCATCGAGAAACTGCTGGCTCCACTGCTCGAAGCGCCGCAGCATATTTCGCCGTGCACCGGGATGACAGTCGGCTACCAACGACTCGACGCGCAGTTGCTCAAGTAACTCAAACACCAGGCGGGCGATGGGCTGCGCTGGAAGAACCTGGCGCACCAGCGCCTGATCACTGTGTTTCAGGCGCAGCGCCAGGCTATCTGCCACGCCGCGCCAGGCGAGGCTTTCATCGTGTTCCGGGTTGGGGCGCAAGTGCGGGGCGTGGACTGGAAAGTGCTGTTCCTGTACTTCCAGCCGGCCGCCGCGATAGCGCACGCGCCGCTCACCGGACAGTGCCCGCAGCGTCGCCGCGCAAAGTTCCTCGAGTTGTTGTTGACGTTTCTCGCGGCGTAGCGGTGAGGTCATGGTGGTCTTCCTGTGGTCAGGCCAGTGCCAGCAAGGGGAACGCCGATTCGGCCAACTCATGGTCGAAGCAGCGTTGGTAGTATTCGGCAACGAGTGGCCGCTCTACTTCATCGCATTTGTTGAGGAACGACAGGCGGAAGGCCAGCGCAGGGTCGCTGAAAATTTCCATGTTCTCAGCCCAGGAAATAACGCAGCGCGGCGACATCAGGGTCGACAGGTCGCCGCTGGCGAAGCCTTGGCGGGTCAGGTCGGCGACTGCCACCATTTGCGTCAGCAAACCTTCGCCATGGCGGGCGAGCAAATGCGGCACCCGCGCAGCGACAATGGCCACTTCTTCGGCCTGCGGCAGGTAGTTCAGGGTGGCGACGATGTTCCAGCGATCCAGCTGCGCCTGATTGAGGACCTGAGTGCCGTTGTAAAGCCCATTCAAGTTGCCCAGGCCAACGGTGTTGGCGGTGGCGAACAAGCGGAACGAGGGGTGCGGATGGATCACCAGATTCTGGTCGAGCAGATTGAGCTTTCCGTCGCGTTCGAGAATGCGCTGAATGACAAACATGACATCCGGGCGGCCAGCGTCGTATTCGTCGAAGATCAGCGCCATGGGCCGGCGCAGTGCCCAGGGCAAAATGCCTTCCTGGAACTCGGTGACTTGCTTGCCGTCGCGAAGAACGATGCCGTCTTTGCCGATCAGGTCCAGGCGGCTGATGTGTCCGTCCAGGTTGACTCGCGTGCACGGCCAGTTGAGCCTTGCCGCGACCTGTTCGATATGCGTCGACTTGCCGCTGCCGTGCAGGCCTTGAAGCATTACCCGGCGATTACGGGTAAAACCCGCGAGAATCGCCAGGGTGACCTCCGGATTGAAACGATAGGCCGTGTCGATCTCCGGCACATGTTCGTTCGGCGTGAGGAACGTCGGTACGCGCATGTTGGAGTCGATACCGAACAACTCCCGGACAGGGACCAGGCGGCTGGCAGGTTCGAAGTTCAGGTCGGTCATGAATATCGCCTTTGAGGGCCGGAAAGGAAGTCTTGATTCTAGGAGGGGCTCTGGGGCGGGGGAGGGGCCAGTTAGCGCAACTCAATGCGGCCAGGCGTGGCTGGCACCATGTTCAGGTGAAGGCTGGCCCTATGGTCCAGGAACAAGGCGGCCAAGGATGGTCCCGTTAGTCAATCGCCTGGCGGTTGCCGCCAAACAACTTCGAGAGGTCTACCTGATGTCCGCCGATACCCTGACGATCACCCTGGATCCGCAACTTCTTGAACTGTTTCGCCGTTATCAGGTGCACACCCAGGTCACCCCGGCGTATTACATCGACGAATTGCTGGCCCGGACCCGGCCAACCCTGCAGGCGGTGGTCGAGGCACTGGACGAAGCCGCTGGAGATCCCGAGGCGTTGGCCCAGCTGTTTGGTCGCAGGATGGCCAACTTGATGCAGCCGTCGAGTGATCAGGCCAGTGCCTGAAAGCCAATAGCCGACGCCTGCTTGAAGGGGTAGCAAAGCCTGGGCTCGTCAGAAGTTGCTAGCTTCTGCGAGCCTCAGCGAACGTGAGGGGTCAGTTGTCGATGATCTCGTTCAACGCCTGTTCAAGCGTGCTGACCGTGCGCTCGATGTTGTGCAGCTTTTCGAGCCCGAACAACCCAATGCGAAAGGTCTGGAAGTCGACAGGTTCGTCGCATTGCAGCGGCACGCCGGCAGCAACCTGCAGGTTGTGCGAGGCAAACTTCTTGCCGCTTTTTATCTCGGCATCGTCGGTATAGCTGACCACCACGCCGGGGGCCTGGAAGCCGTCTGCAGCGACACTCTTGATACCCTTGCTGGTCAACAAGGCGCGAACTCGGTCACCCAGTGCCTGCTGTTCGTCGCGGACCTTGTCGAAGCCGTAGGCTTGGGTTTCTTTCATCACTTCGTTGAAATGCGCCAGGGCATCGCTGGGCATGGTTGCGTGGTAGGCATGCCCGCCCTGTTCGTAGGCCTGCATGATCTGCAGCCATTTTTTCAGGTCGCAGGCAAAGCTGCTGCTCTGGGTATGCTCGATGCGTTCGAGGGCCAGGGGGCTGAACATCACCAAGGCGCAGCAAGGCGATGCACTCCAGCCTTTTTGCGGCGCACTGATCAGCAGGTCGATCGCGCACTTGTGCATATCGAGCCAGAGCGCGCCCGAGGCGATGCAGTCCACCACGAACAATCCCCCCACGGCATGGACTGCGTCACCGACGGCGCGCAAGTAGTCATCGGGCAGGATGATCCCCGAGGACGTCTCGACGTGAGGCGCGAAGACAATCTGCGGTTTCTGCGCCTCGATGGCTGCCAGTACTTCCTCGAGCGGTGGCGGGGCGAAGGCGGCCTGGCGGCCGGATTCGACCGGTCGGGCCTTGAGCACCGTGGTAGCCGCCGGGATGTTTCCCATCTCAAGAATTTGGCTCCAGCGATAACTGAACCAGCCGTTGCGTATCACCAGGCATTGCTGGCCGCTGGCAAACTGCCGCGCCACTGCTTCCATGCCGAAGGTGCCGCTGCCGGGAACCACGGCAACAGCCTGGGCGTTGTACACCTGCTTCAAGGTAGTGGAAATGTTGTTCATCACCCCTTGGAACATCTGCGACATGTGGTTGAGCGAGCGGTCGGTGTAGACCACCGAGTACTCGACCAGCCCCTCGGGGTCGATGCTGGGATAAAGCTTTGACATGGATGACTCCTGCGGCAGATAAGTCAGTGTAAAGCCCTTCCCGCAATGGGTCGGGCGATGCGCCGAGTGTAGCGGCTCAGCGTGTATTCAGGAGGTGGGGGTCGGCGCCGGACTGAATTCGCCCTTCATCTGTTCACCTTTGCGCGCGCCGATCCACCAGGCGCAGTAAGCACTGACCGCGCCGGCGATCAGCACATACAAACAGGTCGTCCATGGCTGCCCAGCGCTGCTGCGCATCAATGCGGTGGCGATCATCGGGGTCAGGCCGCTGGCGAAGATGCCGGAGAATTGATAGACGAACGAGATGCCGGTATAGCGCACTTTGGCGTCGAACAGCTCACAGAACATTGCCGCCTCAGGGCCGTAGACCGCCGCATAGAGAATGCCGAAGGGCACTACGATCGCAATCCACACCATGAACATGTCGCCATTGCTGACCAACATCATCCAGAAGGCTGGAAAGGCAGACAGAGCGGTAATCAGTGATCCCCAGAAGTACACGCGAGTCCGGCCGATACGATCGGACAAGGCGCCGAACATCGGGATGGTGAAGCACATCACCACCGCCGCCACCATTACCCCGATCAATGCCTGGGAGCGTGGCAGGTTGAGCGTCTGGGTCAGGTAGCTGAGTGAAAAAACCCCGAAAACATTGAAAAATACGCCATCGATGTAACGTGCGCCCATACCGGCCAGGACGTTTTTCGGGTAACGCTTCATCATGTCCACGAACGGGATGGCGGCTTCGGCATTGGCTGTTTTGACTTTGGCGAATTCGGGGCTTTCCATCACATTCAGACGGATCCAGGTGCCGACGAACACCAGCAAGGCGCTGAGCAGAAATGCGATACGCCAGCCCCAATCGAGAAACTGAGTGTCGCTCAGGACATAGGACAGCAGCCCTACCACCCCGGAGGCCAGGCACAAACCGATGGCCAGGCCAATCTGTGGCAAGCTGGCGTAGAAGCCGCGCTTGTGTTTTGGCGCGTACTCGAAGGCCATCAGCACCGCGCCTCCCCATTCGCCTCCCAGGCCGATGCCCTGTACGACGCGCAGCAGTAGCAGCAGGATCGGCGCCCAGATGCCGATAGTGTTGTAACTGGGTACCAGACCAATGAGGAAGGTGGCCACGCCCATGATCATCATGGTCATGATCAGCATGCTTTTTCGCCCGATCTTGTCGCCGAAGTGACCGAAAATCACCCCGCCGATCGGGCGGCTGAGAAAGCCGACAGCGAAGGTGCCGTAGGCCAACATGGTCGATACCAGGGGGTCATCGCTTGGAAAGTACAACTGGTTGAACACAACGCCGGCGACGACGCCGTAAAGGAAGAAGTCGTACCATTCGATGGTAGCGCCTATAACACTGGCAATAACCACCTTGCGCACAGGGCTGGCCGTGGACATGTCATTGTTCCTATTGTTGTATTTATAAGGAAGGTGAGCGCATTTGCGCGCTGCCTTGAATGTTCCATCAGGATGCGTAGGTGCTCAGTTCCGGCATCGCTGGCGCGACGCAATGCGGCGTGCGAACGCTGGGCCGCTGACAATCTTCAAGAATCATTGTCGAGGCCTTTTCGGCGATCATTACCACCGGCACGTTGGTGTTGCCCGAGACCAGGGTCGGCATGATCGAGCAGTCGACCACTCGCAGCCCCTGCACGCCATGAACACGCAGGCGTGAATCCACCACTGCGAGCGGATCGTTACCCATCTTGCAGGTCCCGGAGGGATGAAAGATGGTCGCCCCGTACTGACGGCAGAACTCGAGAATCTGCTCATCGCTCTGGGTTTCGCTGCCGGGGCGGAACTCACGGCAAATCAGCTGCTTGAGCGGCCCGGTCTCGGCCAGCTTGCGGGTGTAGCGCACGGCGGCGATTACCGTTTTGCGATCCAGTTCGGTCGACAGGTAATTGGGCTGCATCGACGGGGGTTGCATAGGATCGGTGGAGGTAATGCGTACATAGCCACGGCTTTCGGGGCGCAATTGGCAAACCGACATGGTGAAGCCGGAGAAGGGGTGCACACTGCCGCCGGCAGAGTCGGCACTGAGCGTACCGAAGTGGTACTGGATGTCGGGGGTGGCGCTTTGCTCCAGCACCCGTGTGAACAATCCGCCCTGGTTGATACCGATGGCCAGTGGCCCGCTGCGGGTCAATAACCACTGCAGGCCCATGCGCAGTTTACGCAAGGGTGAACGCAGGTCATCGTTGGTGGTGATCGGCCTTGTGCACTCGTAGATCAAGCGAATCTGCAGATGGTCCTGCAGGTTTTCACCCACGCCCGGCAGCGCATGCACTGCGGCGATATTGAATTTTTTCAACAGTTGCGAAGGACCGACACCGGAGAGTTGCAAGAGCTGCGGTGATTGCAGCGCACCGGCACTGAGGATCACTTCGCGTCTAGCCTTGACGCTCAGCGACTGGCCGTTCTGACGGTACTGAACGCCAACTGCACGGGTGCCGTCAAAGAGTATCTTCTCGGCGTGGGCAAGCGACGCTATGGTCAGGTTTGCACGCCGCTTGGCGGGGTGCAGATAAGCCACCGCGGTGCTGCAGCGCAAACCCTTGCGGGTGGTCAGTTGGTAGTAACCGACGCCCTCCTGGTCACCGCTGTTGAAATCCTCTACATGGGGCACGCCGAGTTCTTTGGCCGCGCCGATAAAGCCTTCGGTGAGGGGATGGCGCGCCTTGATGCTGGATGCCGACAAGGGCCCGTCTGTGCCGCGTGTGGGACCCGGGCCAAGGTCGTTGCACTCGGCACGACGGAAGTACGGCAATACATCGTCCCAGCCCCAACCCACATTGCCGGCGCTGGCCCAGGCATCGTAGTCGGCGCGCTGGCCACGAATGAAAATGAGCCCGTTGATTGAACTGCAGCCGCCGAACACCTTGCCGCGCGGCCAGTAGATGCGCCGGTCGTTCATGCCGGGATCAGGATCGGTGTAGAAGCCCCAGTTGTACACCGGGTGGAACATGGTCTTGGCATAGCCTATCGGGATGTGGATCCACGGATAGCGATCCGCAGGCCCCGCCTCGAGCAGGCAAACGCTGTATCGTCCATTCTCGCTGAGTCTATTGGCTAGAACACAGCCGGCTGAGCCGGCACCGACAATGACGAAGTCATAGGCACGTGACATCCGAAATCCTCTTCTTTTTATAGTTGTGAACCCGAATTGCACTTGCAAACTAGAACAATACATTCCATTTATATGGGGCCAGATTTAACGCGTTGATAAGTCCACTGGCTTTTTTGCACGCAACGTCGGCTTAATTCATTAATAATTAATGAATTAATTCGCCATGACATTTCATCGGGTGCTTGATAATGGAACATATCAAACCGAAATTTGCAGAGGACCAGCCCGAGCCGGTCAGCGGCGAGAACCCCGATCGCAGCCTGCGCGCCTTGCTGTTACTGGAAGTGCTGGCCAACGCGGATGCGCCGTTGTCGCTTGCACAGTTGTGCGACCGGCTTGCAGCGCCCAAGGCCACGCTGCTGCGTATGCTGGTCGCGTTGGAGCGACTGGGTTTTCTGCTACGCGAAGTGGACGACAAGACCTACCTGCTCGGTCCGCGCGCCAGCCGCCTGGGGCTGGCGCTGTTGCGTAACCAAGTGGTGCTGCAACGCAGTCGGCTCGTTTTGCAGGCACTGGTGCGGCAGTTGGGTGAAACCTGCAACCTGACGGCATTGGATGGCGACAGTGTGATTTACGTCGACCGCGTGGAAACCCACGAGCCCTTGCGCCTGCATGTCGAGCCCGGGACCCATGTGCCGTTGCATTGCACTGCCAGCGGCAAGTTGTTCCTCGCCGAAATGCCTGCGCACAGGCGCAGAGACATACTCAAGCAGCTTGAGCTTACGCCGAGCTCCGATCGCAGCATCACCGATTGCGATTTGCTGGAATCCGAGCTGGAGCGTATCCGCGCCCGGGGTGTAGGGATCGACAGTGAGGAGTTTGTCAGAGGCATGGTGGCGGTCGCGGTGCCAATCAGAGGTGCCGATGGCCAGTGCCTGGCAGCATTGGCCTGCCATGCGCCCACGGCACGCAAAAGTCTCAACGAGCTGATCGAATACATTCCGCAATTGCAGGCAGCCGCCGCGCAATTGGCGCTGTCACTGGCCTTGGATTCCTCTCGCGGCTGAGCCTTCAGTGCGCTCAGCCGCGCCTTCGAGCACTTATAGAAACAGGCCGCTCAAGGGCGAGGAAGCGTCCCCACTGAGCCGGCGCGGCATCCGTCCCGCCAGGTAAGCTTCGCGGCCGGCTTCGACCGCCTTGCGCATCGCCGAGGCCATGCGGATTGGCGCGCGCGCGCGGGCAATCGCGGTATTCATCAGTACGCCGTCGCAGCCCAGCTCCATGGCAATGGCGGCATCCGAGGCGGTGCCGACACCGGCATCGACGATCACCGGGACCTTGGCGTTTTCCACGATCAAGCGGATGTTGTAGGGATTACGAATACCCAGACCGGAACCGATCGGCGCGCCCAGGGGCATTACCGCTACGCAGCCAATTTCCTCGAGGCGCCGGGCTACCAGCGGGTCGTCGCTGGTGTAGACCATCACCTTGAAGCCCAGGTCGACCAACTGTTGAGCGGCGATCAGGGTTTCACCGATATCGGGGTACAGGGTCTGGCTGTCGCCGAGCACTTCCAGTTTGACCAGGTTGTGGCCGTCCAGCAGTTCACGTGCCAGCAAACAGGTGCGTACAGCATCCTTGGCCGTGTAGCAGCCGGCGGTATTGGGCAGCAGGGTGTAGCGTTGCGGGGAGACCACGTCGAGTAGATTGGGTTGATCGGCCTCCTGGCCAAGGTTGCTGCGGCGCACTGCAAAGGTAACGATCTGCGCCGCGCTGGTCTCGATTGCTGCGCCAGTCTCGGTCAGGTCTGCGTAGTGGCCTGTGCCCACCAGCAAGCGTGAGGCGTAGGGCTGGCCGGCAATGATCAGTGGGTCGGGGGCTGTGCCAGTGCTTGTCATAGAGGCTCCAGTTGGGAGAGGGATGGCGGGTTGAGGCGCAATCAACCGCCGCCGATGGCGTGGACGATTTCCACGCGGTCGCCCTGTTTCAGGCGCAGTTCGGCGTACTCGCTGCGTGGTACCACATCGAGGTTGTACTCAATGGCCAGGCGCCGCTCCTGCAACTGCAGGCGGATGAGCAGTTGCGCCAGATTGATGTCCGCGGGCAACCACTGGGCCACCCCGTTGATCTCCACTTCAATCATTCAGGTTCTCTTGAGATGAGGGTTCTGGTGCTCGCAGGGTGAGGGGATCGACACGCCGCTTTTAGAGCCAGTCACGGCTGCTGCGCTAGTCCAGTGCGGTGATTGAGGGCTGGCATCACGAATGGACAACAACTGGATCTAACTGCGCGCGCTGCTTGTTCTTAGTTTCTTCTCCAGGGGTGGATCGGGCAGTGCTGCGTTGCGATGCCGAGTACTGCTCCTGCGTATGCGACTACCTGGAGCGTGTCTGCTGCCCGGTGAGCAACAATAAAAATGCACCAGTCGAGAGGTAAGCATGAAAACAACAGCGCACGAGTTCGATGCAGTCGAAGCACTGGCCAGTGACCGCGCTCACGTCTGGCATCACCTGTCCCAGCACAAACCGCTGGAACAGAACGATCCGCTGATGATCGTTGAAGGCAAAGGCATGCGGGTCCGCGACATCAAGGGCAACGAATACCTGGATGCGGTGTCTGGGGGCGTGTGGACCGTCAACGTTGGTTATGGCCGTGAGAGCATCGCTGACGCAGTGCGCGATCAGTTGGCGAAGATGAATTTCTTCGCAGGCTCCGCAGGCAGTGTTCCAGGCGCCTTGTTCGCCAAGAAACTGATCGAGAAGATGCCGGGCCTGAGCAGGGTGTACTACTCCAACTCAGGTTCCGAGGCCAACGAGAAGGCCTACAAGATCGTCCGGCAGATTGCGCACAAAAAGTACGGCGGCAAAAAGCACAAGATTCTGTTCCGCGAACGTGACTACCATGGCACCACCATCACAGCGCTGAGTTCTACCGGTCAGTTTGAGCGCAAGAACCAGTACGGTCCCTTCACCCCCGGTTTCGTCGAGTTTCCACATTGCTGCGAATACCGCTCGCAGTTCGGTGATGTGGCTGACTATGGCATACGCGCAGCCAAGGAAATGGAGCGCGTGATTCTCGCCGAAGGGCCGGATACCGTGGGTGCCGTGGTACTCGAACCGATCACCGCGGGGGGCGGCGTCATCACGCCGCCGGAAGGCTACTGGGAGGCCATTCAGGCGATCTGTAAAAAGTACGACATCCTCCTGCACATCGACGAAGTGGTTTGTGGTCTGGGCCGTACCGGCAAATGGTTCGGTTATCAGCACTACGGCATCAAGCCCGACATCGTCACCATGGCCAAGGGTGTGGCCAGCGGTTACGCGGCGATCTCCTGCACGGTGACCACCGAGGAAGTGTTCGACGCATTCAAGGGTGAAGCTGACGACCGCATGGGCTACTTCCGTGACATCAGCACCTTTGGTGGCTGCACTGCAGGCCCGGCGGCGGCGCTGGAGAACATGCGGATCATCGAAGACGAAGGCCTGCTGGAGAATGTCACCCACATGGGCGAGTACTTCATGGGGCGCCTGCGCGAACTGCAGGATAAGTATTCGATCATTGGTGATGTGCGCGGCAAGGGCCTGTTCTGTGGCATGGAGCTGGTCAAGGACCGCAAGACCAAGGAGCCGGTGGCCGAAAGCGTAGCCATCGCCATCGTTGCTGACTGCATGCGTCAGGGCGTGATGATCGGGCGTACCAACCGAAGCTTTGAACAATTTAACAATACCCTGTGTTTTAGCCCGGCATTGATCGCGACACAGCAGGACCTGGACGTGATTATCGTCGCCCTCGACGCTGCCTTTGGCCGTCTTGCAGCTAATCCATAACGTTTCGAACCATGAGCAGACCGGCCCCGAGTTACATTGACGGGCCGGTTTTGGCGTGTCTGCGGCGCTAATAGCGGCGCGCCGAATAGTCTTGTCGAGATGTTGTTGCTAGTCTGCTTGGCGATCGCTGCGTCAGCGGTTTGCTGGCAAGAGCATTCTGAAGTGACTGGCCGAGTGGTGTGCGGTACCAGTGCTTGTCGTCCGTTCAGTCGAGGCCGCTATGTTCCAGTTGTTCCATTTGTCCGCCGATAAATCCACCAACTTGCAGCAGCAACTGCGCGAGCAGATCGCTCAAGTCATTCTCAACGGCAATATTCCGCTCGACAGTCCCTTACCTTCAAGTCGCAAGCTGGCCAAACAGTTGAACATCGCGCGCAACACGGTAGTGCTTGCCTACGAACACTTGCTCGACGATGGCTACCTGCTGGCCCGTGAGCGCAGTGGCTACTATGTGAATCCGGACATTCTGGCGCGCAAGGTGGAGACGCCGCGTGTTCACCAGGATGAGTCGGTGACCACCAAGCAGGACTGGTCACAGCGGCTGGTGATGCAGCCGTCGCAGCAACGCAATATGAGCAAGCCACGGGATTGGCAGAATTACAAATACCCGTTTATCTACGGCCAGTTCGACCCGACGCTGTTTCCGACCGCCAACTGGCGTGAGTGCAATCGTGATGCGGTCAGCATCCCGGCGATTCGTGATTGGGCCTCGGATCGCTTCGATAACGATGATCCCTTGCTGATGGAGCAGATCAGAACTCGCCTGTTGCCGCGACGTGGTGTCTGGGCTTCGCCTGAGCAGATCTTGGTCACGGTTGGCGCCCAGCACGCGCTGTATATGTTGGCGCGTCTTCTGTTGCGCCCCGACAGTTTGATGGGCATTGAAGAGCCGGGTTATGTAGACGTGCGTAATATCGCCATGCTCAACCCTTCGCGGGTTCAGGCGCTGGCGGTGGACAACCAGGGGCTGATGCTCAGCGATGAGCTCAATGACTGCGACCTTATCTACACCACGCCCAGCCATCAGTGCCCGAGCACCGTGACCATGCCCCTGGAGCGTCGCTACGAGTTGTTGCAGCGGGCCAATGAACACGATTTTCTGATCATTGAAGACGACTACGAAAGCGAGACCAACTTCAAGGGCAGCCCGATCCCGGCACTCAAGAGCCTGGACAAGAATGATCGGGTGCTTTACGTCGGCAGCCTGTCCAAAACCCTGGCGCCGGGTTTGCGGGTTGGCTATCTGGTCGGGCCCGAAGCGCTGATCCGTGAGGCACGGGCGTTGCGGCGGTTGATGGTGCGCCATCCGGCGGCGAACAATCAGCGCTCGGTGGCGCTGTTCCTGGAGCGCGGCTACCACGATGCGTTGATCATGAGCCTGATGCGCGCGTACGAGGAGCGTCATGAGCAGATGGGCGCGGCCTTGCGAGAGTACCTGCCAGAGTCGTCCAAGGAGCCGAGCTTCGGCGGCTCCTGCTACTGGGTCAAGGGCCCCGAAAACCTCGACGCACGACGCCTGCAGAAAGTCGCCGCTGAACATGACATCTTGATCGAGCCCGGCGATATTCACTTCTTCGGCGAGCAACCGCCTCTCAACTACTTCCGTCTCGGATACTCGTCGATACCAGCCGAGCGCATCCGTCCGGGGATCAAACTGCTTGCCGAGCTCATACAGCAGATCAGCTAGGCGCTAACCCAACCACTGTCCTTGGTCACGTCACGTCGAACGCCGTCCGGCGGCGGCGTGGCGTGCCCGGTTTTTTTGTGCCCCTGCCAGGGCTGGCTTTGCGTGCTCACGCATCTGGACCCACTGGCTTAACAGGTGGCCCTCAACTGGTCCTATCTGCCGCTTCCTTTCGACTCCTACTCTAGCGCCAAGCCAGCCAGTCCTCGCCTCAACGCAAAGCACAGGCGGCTCGCTCGACCTGCCCCAAAACTCCATCACAACAACAATCGGAGAGATCGGCATGCTTAACGGAGCTAACCACCTCAAGCCCCGCGCATTACGCGCCGCCCCCTCGTACCTGGCCATCGGCCTGAGCATTCCGGCTGCACAGCGCACCTGTCTTGAAACCCATTCCTATGCAGCCGTCGCGCTGAAAGGCTGAGCCCCGAGTCATTGGCGGCGCAGCCGCCGTACCTTAAGTAACGAGAGGAAGATCGATATGCCACGCATGACCCCTAGCGAAGCAATGGTAGAAACACTGGTTGCCAATGGCGTCACCGACATCTTTGGCATCATGGGTTCGGCCTTCATGGATGCGATGGATATCTTCGCACCCGCCGGTATCCGTTTTATCCCGGTGGTCCACGAACAAGGTGCCGGGCACATGGCTGACGGCTTCTCGCGGGTCAGTGGGCGTCATGGTGTGTGCATTGCGCAGAACGGTCCTGGTATCACCAACTTTGTCACCGCTATCGCCGCCGCCTACTGGGCGCACAGCCCGGTAGTCGTCATTACGCCGGAAACTGGCTCCATGAGTCAGGGCCTGGGTGGCTTCCAGGAAGCCCAGCAACTGCCGTTCTTCGAGACCATCACCAAGTACCAGGCCCATGTGCCTAACCCTGCGCGCATGGCTGAATTGACCGGCCGCTGCTTCGATCGAGCGATGCAGGAAAATGGTCCGACCCAGCTGAACATTCCACGTGACTTCTTCTACGGCGATATCAACGTTGAAATCCCTACGCCGATTCGTATCGAGCGTAGCGCCGGTGGCGAACAAAGCCTGGCCGAAGCCGCCCAACTGCTGGCATCGGCAAAATTCCCGGTGATCATCTCTGGTGGCGGCGTGGTCATGGGCGATGCAGTCGAAGCCTGCCAGGCGCTCGCCGAATACCTCGGTGCGCCGGTGGTCAACAGCTACCTGCACAATGACTCCTTCCCGGCCAGTCACCAGCTGTGGTGCGGCCCGTTGGGCTACCAGGGCTCCAAGGCGGCAATGAAATTGCTGTCGCGCGCCGACGTGGTACTGGCCCTGGGTACCCGTCTGGGCCCATTCGGGACCTTGCCGCAGCACGGCCTGGATTACTGGCCAAAGCAGGCGAAAGTCATTCAGATCGACTGCGACTCGAAAATGCTCGGCCTGGTGAAAAAAATCAACGTCGGAATCTGCGGCGACGCCAAGGCTGCGGCGGTCAATCTGCTCGGTCGCCTGGAGAGCCTCGACGTGCTGTGCCTGGAAAACAAAGGTGCGCGCGCCGAGGAAATCGCCAAGGAAAAATATGATTGGGAAACCGAGCTGAGCGCCTGGATCCACGAGAAGGACGAGTTCTCGCTGGACATGATCAAGGAGCAAAGCGGTGAGGAAGGCAATTACCTGCACCCGCGCCAAGTGCTGCGCGAACTGGAAAAAGCCATGCCGGCCGATGCCATGGTTTCCACGGACATTGGCAACATCAATTCGGTCTCCAACAGCTACCTGCGTTTCGAGAAGCCTCGTTCATTCTTCGCCGCCATGAGCTTTGGCAACTGCGGTTATGCACTGCCGACCATCATCGGCGCCAAGGTCGCGGCACCTCACCGCACCGCCATCTCCTACGCCGGTGACGGTGCCTGGGGCATGTCGATGATGGAAATCATGACCTGCGTTCGCGAGAACATCCCGGTCACCTCGATTGTCTTCCACAACCGTCAGTGGGGCGCGGAGAAGAAGAACCAGGTGGACTTCTACAACCGTCGCTTCGTCGCGGGCGAGCTGGAAAACCAGAGCTTCGCCGGCATTGCGCGCTCGATGGGCGCCGAAGGCGTCACTGTCGACCGCCTCGAAGACGTTGGCCCGGCGCTGCAGGCAGCCTGTGAGGCACAGAAGGCTGGCAAGACCACAGTTATCGAAATCATGTGCACACGTGAACTGGGCGATCCGTTCCGCCGCGATGCGTTGTCCAAGCCGGTGCGTTTCCTTGAGAAGTACAAAGACTACGTCTAAGTCGCCGAAGTGACCGGTTGATACCGGACACCTGAAACACTGCCGCGGCGCCTTCGGGCGCTGTTGCATCTTCGACTGTGAACAATCAGGAATCCAAGCATGTTGAGCACTATTCCTCCGGAATGCCCGGCATTCCTGCTTGACCGCGCCAAGGCGCTGCCGCGCGTGGTCACTGCGGTGGTCAATCCCGTCAACCTGCTCAGCCTCAGCGGTGCCAAGCGGGCGTGCGATGAAGGGCTTATCGAGCCCGTGCTGGTCGGGGATCAGGGGCGCATTCGTGCCTTGGCCGATGTCCTGGGCTGGGATCTGCATGACCTGCGCATACAGCATGTCAGTGACGAGGCGCAGTGCGCTGAAGCCGCCAGCATGCTGGCTGGATCGGGTACTGCGCAGGCACTGATGAAGGGGCATCTGCACACCGATGAATTGCTGCGTGCAGTGCTGAAACGAGAGTTCGGGCTGCGTTCGGCCAGCCGTCTCAGTCATGTGTTCCATATGACGTTGCCGGGCAGCGACAAGGCATTGTCGATCACCGATGCGGTGATCAACGTACAGCCAACGATCGTCGACAAGATTCATATCGCACGCAATGCCATCGAGCTGATGCATGCCTTAGGTTATGAAAAGCCGCGCATGGCGGTGTTGTCGGGTACCGAAGAAGTGGTGCCTAGCATGCCGTCCAGCAAGGATGCCGCGGAGCTTGCCAAACTGGCGGCGATCGGTGCCTTGGGCGACGCCTGCGTCGAAGGTCCTCTGGCCTTCGACAACGCGGTATCGCTGGAAGCTGCGCGAATCAAGGGGATCGGCGGTGAGGTCGCGGGTAATGCCGATATCTTGTTGGTACCGAACCTGGAAGCCGGCAATTTTCTGTTCAAACAGATGGTCTACTTCATGAGCGCCACGGCCGCCGGCCTGGTGCTGGGCGCGCGGGTGCCGATCATTCTCACCTCGCGAGCCGACCCGTTGGAGGCGCGCCTGGCGTCGTGTGCGCTGTCGTCCATTTTTATCGACTATCGTCGTCAGATGCGCAACCACCTGCAGGCTGCCAGCTAAGCAACTTCAAGACACCAGGAGATCGATGATGGCTGTGCAACGTTATGGTTTTATCTTCAAGGCACCCGGCATGCAGTTCCTCACCCACAACGGGCGACTGGAATCCGATGCCTTCGCGGCGACCGTGTGTGGTGTTGCCAGCATCGAGGAAGCGGTACTGGTGGCCCAGGAGTTATTGACCCGGCATGTTCAATTGATCGAAGTGTGCGGCGCATTCACCGAGGCCGACGTCGAGCAGATCCGCAGTGCCATTGATGATCGGGTTCCCGTGGCCGCGGTGCAATACAGTGCCGAAACACGCCAGCGCCTGCAGCAGTTATCCAATTGAGTTGTACACCCCCCAATGCGCCGCAGGCCTCAACCTGACGCATCGCAAGAACGTCCCCCGGTTACCCACTGACCGTGCCTGCATCAGGCATTGCAGGCGTGGTAACTGCGGCCATGAGTAACGCAAAGCCAGGCGGCGCGGGGCTTTGCGTGCAGCTGCCGACTGGCCCCTAAGACGGTGTCGACGTGGTCCTAATGAGAGGAAGTTGATTTCTCTAGCATCAAAACCCAGTGATTCCACAACCACAGGGTGTAGCTGACACAATGAAAACAAAACAGCATCACACAATTCCCCCTATGCCCAGCCAGTCGCTCGACACGGCCCAGCCCTCGATGTCGTGGTTGGCATGTCGGCAGCAGAAACTCAGCCTGTTGTTGCCGGGTATTCTTGCCTCGGTTGTCGTTGCCGCCAGCGCCACTTTCCTTTCTGAACATTACGGTGCGCCGGTGATGTTGATGGCCCTGCTGCTGGGCATGGCATTGGGGTTTCTCTCCGAGGAGGGGCGGGCGGTCGCCGGTATTCGCTTCACCTCCAGCACCATCCTGCGCTGTGGCGTGGCGCTGCTGGGCATGCGCATTACCGTGGAGCAGATCCTCTCGCTGGGCGGTACGTTGATGGCGGTGGTGATTGGTGCCGTGTTCCTGACCATCAGTTTCGGCATCCTCTTGTCTCGACTGCTTGGCCAGTCGCGTGACTTCGGTATTCTCAGCGGTGGCAGTGTGGGCATCTGTGGCGCGTCGGCGGCGTTGGCCATTTCTGCGGTACTGCCGCAGGACAAGAACAGCGAGCGCAACATCATTTTCACGGTGATCAGTGTGACTGCACTGAGCACCATCGCCATGATTGCCTACCCACCGATTGCTCAATGGATCGGCCTGGACGCCCATCAGGCCGGGATATTTCTTGGCGCAACTATTCATGACGTGGCCCAGGTAGTGGGCGCTGGCTACAGCATGTCGGAGGAGACCGGCGATACCGCAACCGTGGTCAAGCTGTTGCGCGTGGCCATGCTGGTACCCATCGTTTTCAGCCTGTCCCTGCTGTTGCGCAAGCGCGGCGATGGCGGGCCGCGCCCGGCCTTGCCGCTGCCCTTGTTCATCATCTTCTTTGTCGTATTTGTGGCTATCAACAGCAGCGGCATCGCCTCGACGCAGATTCAGGCCTTTGCCGGCGATGTGTCGCGTTGGTGCCTGGTGACCGCCATCGCCGCGCTGGGCATGAAAACCTCATTGAAGGCACTGCTGGAAGTCGGTTGGCGTCCAGCGACCCTACTGGTCAGTGAAACGCTATTTCTCGCGGCCTTGATTCTGATTGCGGTCAAATGGCTGGCATGAGCCTGCACCATGGGTGATGCCCATCACCCCCGCCTGATCTCCCGACTGCCGCCGCCACAGAAACTGTGCGGCGGCAGTCTGGCTTAACCAGCAATGGAGGCGGTATGAGCCTGCAAGTGCATCTGATTTTTCTGTGTTGTGTGGCCCTGGCAACTGTTGCCCAGAGCCTGACCGGTTTTGCCTTTGGCCTGATTCTGATGGGGTTGATTGCCTCTTTGCACATGGTGCCGCTGACTGAAGTGGCGGTGGTGATCAGCATCCTCACCCTGGGCAATGCCATGGCCACGCTTGGCGGGCCGAAGCCGCAGCTGGACCGGGCGGTACTGATGCCGGTACTGATCAGCAGCCTGCTTGGCGTCAGCCTGGGGATATGGGGGCTCGGTGCGTTGAGCGGCAGTCAGATAACCTGGCTGCGGGTTCTGCTCGGCGTACTGATCGTCGCGGCCAGCTTCATGCTGGTGGTGCAGAACAAGCCCAGGGCACGACTGTCACAACAGCCTTCGTTCTGGCTGGCCGGGGGGCTATGTGGCCTGCTCAATGGTTTGTTTTCCAGTGGCGGGCCGCCGATTGTTTTCCACCTGTATCGCCAGCCCCTGGGTTACGAAATTATCCGCAATACCCTGGTCACCGTGTTCGCCGCCAATGCGGCGGCGCGTCTGGGCCTGGTTGTCGCCCAAGGACAGATGCACATGTCCACGCTGCTATTGAGCGCCGAAGCATTGCCGTTGGTGCTGCTGGTCAGTTGGCTGGTGCGGCGCTATCCGCCGAAGTTGTCGCCGCGGACGGTGCGCTGGATAGTCTTTGTGCTGATGGCGCTAGCAGGCATCAGTTTGATCTGGGGTTCGTTGCCGGGGCTTCTGGCGCAAACATCGGCATGAACACTGACCCCGACACGGCTTACTGATCCAGTATGAAAGCGGAAAGGGTCTGCAGGTGCTGCGCGCTCAACTGCGGGTAAGGCGGCATAGGCGTTTGCCCCCATTTCCCGGTACCTCCCTGCTGAATACTGGCGGCTACCTTGGTCATTGCCTGCGGATCATTTGCATACTTTGCAGCGACCTCGTGATACGCCGGGCCTACGACCTTGTGATCGATTGCGTGGCAGGACAGGCATGCATTGTTCTGTAGCAGCGCTGTTGCATCGACTTTCGCGACAGTCGCCTGGACCTTCGGCGAACTGGCAGCCTGCACCTCGGCATCGCTTGCCTGGGCACTGCCGTAGGTCACAGCCAGGTAGGCTCCGATAATGCTCACATCCTGATCGCTGATGGGAGCACCGTACACGTGCTGCATCTTGCTGGCTTCTGCAGTCCACTGCGCCAACGTCATTCCGGGAGGCTGGAAACTGATGTAATCGGCGGAATGGCAGGTCGAGCATTTTTGCTGGGCCAACTGATAACCGGGCAGGGTGCTGGGCTTGAGCGCAGCGGTTTCGGGCGGCAAGGTGATCGACAGCGGCGCCGCGCTGGCAATGGCAGCCAGACAGGCCTGCGCCGTACACAGCAAAGTGATCAGACGTTTCATGCAAGCTCCTTCAGGCGACAGTGACGTAGCTGGTTTCGACTACGTGGCGGCGGTAGCCACCGGGGTTCCAGTCGGCTCGCAGCGGCTGCACCTCGCCTGCCCGGTTAGTGGCGCGCACCATCAACTGTGTGGCGCCCTTGTGGGGGAAGGTGACGGGCAGCGTCCATTCACGAAAGGAAAAACGGCCCAGGTCCTGGCCAAGCTGAGCTTCACGCCAGCTTTCGCCACCGTCGACAGAGAGCTGCACCTTGTTGATCCCGTCGCCACCATCAAAGGCGATGCCCTTGAGCACCACGCTTGTATTGAGCGGCAACACATCGCCTTGCTTTACGCTGGTAATGAAACTACGGACCGGCATCTTCGAAATCGGCTTGGTTTGCGCCGCCGTGGTCCCGGGGGCGATACACAAACAGTCGTTGTCCGGCACGCGGTAACCTTTGGCCATAAAGAATCCGTCATAGGTGTGATCGACCACTTCGATCTCGCTCAGGTGCTTGACCCAGTAGGTACCGAAATAGCCGGGCACCACCAGACGGATCGGGTAACCGTTGAGGAAGGGCAGGTCGGTGCCGTTCATTGACCAGGCGATCATCGGCTCACCGCCCAGGGCATGACTGATATCCAGGGCCTTGATGAACTCCGGGGTGCTCGCAAGCACGGGTTTATCCAGCCCGCGAAAGGTCACCTGCCTGGCGCCGGCCTTGACGCCTGCCTTTTCCAGCACCGCCTTGAGTGGAACTCCCAGCCAACGGGCATTACCCATTGAGCCATTACCCAACTGCGCGCCGAACACACGAGGCATCGAGAAACCACGGCTGTTTCCCGAACACTGATTAACGGCTATCACCTCCACCGGCTCGGCGAGTGATTTGAGCTCAGCGAGAGATAGCGACAGCGGCGTTTCCACCGAGCCCTTGATCGTCAGGCGGTAGGTGTCTGGATCGATGCTGGTAGGGAAGTTGGCCAAGTGATAGCGCACAAAAAACGCATCATTGGGCGTGATGGGGCCTTCGCTGAACACCCCGAACGGCGTTTCCAGATGCGGCGGACGCGTGGTCACCAAGGTCAACGGCCGTTTCTGCGGGTATTGCACCAGCGGCCGCGGGCCGGCGGCGAAGGTCACCTCTTCGGTACTGGGGGCGGTTGATCCGGCTTTGCCGGCTGCGTTGACCAGACTCGCCAACGGCGAGGCCGCCAACGCCAGGGTGATGGCGTCGCGCAACACGCGTCGACGGCTTGGCTTGGTGTTGTCTATAAAGCTGAACTTCATTCTGCACGCTCTGGGCCAAGTTGGGTTCAGGAGTAATGGCTCGCAAGGCTATGGTCAGGCGCCCATGCGGGGAGGGGTAGGTCCAATTCGTGGTTGGCTGTTGGGCCTCGGCGTTCATTGACCCGTGAAGTGAGCGCGACTATGATGCGCGCAACCTACCGACCGGTAGGTAGTAATTGATTTGCGGATTGAAATTGATGAACACCGTGCAATCTGAACAGGTGCCAATGAAGTTGGCGATTGGCTTGGGAGTAGTGGGCGCCTTGGGCCCTTCGGCTGTCGACATGTACCTTTCAAGCCTTCCCGAAATTGCCCGTGACTACCACGCAAGCTTTGCTGGCGCCCAGCTCACCCTGACGTTTTTCCTGCTTGCCATGGGCGCAGGACAGCTGTTGTTTGGGCCGTTCGTAGATGCCTACGGGCGCAGACGGCCCCTACTGATTGGCCTTGCGCTGTTTATCCTGTGCTCACTTGGCTCGGCGTGGGCACCGACACTCCACACCTTGATTGGCTTTCGCTTTGTACAAGGCCTGGGCTCTGCGCTGACATTGGTCGTGATCATGAGCATGGTTCGAGATGTTAGCCAGGGAGCGACAGCGACCAAACTGTTTGCGTTGTTGATGACCATCGAGGGCGTGGCACCCATTCTTGCCCCGGCGCTGGGTGGCTTTATCGACACCTGGTTTGGCTGGCGCGCAGTCATGCTGACCCTTGCAATCCTGGGCACAGCGGTACTGCTGAACAGCTGGCTGAACCTTCCCGAAACACTGGCAATGGATAAGCGTGAGCCGCTGAAACTGACTTCGGCGTGCCGTATTTACCTGAAAATCGCCAAGGATCAGCACTTCCTGTTACCTGCACTTGCGGTCGCCGCAGTGTTCTTTTTCCTGTTCGCCTACATCGGCGGCGCAACGCTGGTTTATCAAGAAACCTATGGGCTGAGCGCGCAGTCGTTTGGCATCCTGTTTGGCGTGACAGGCTTTGCCATCTTGTTTGGCGCCATGCTCGCCGGCAGACTCATCACCACCTTGGGCATGAACCGGCTGACCTTACTGGGTGTCGGCTGCATGGCGAGCGGCGCCCTCATCACTTTGCTGGCAACCGCCACGGACATCGGGTTACCCGGCATTGCGGTGGGCATGGCCTTGGCGCTGTTTGGCTTGGGCATCGCCGAATCGACGCTGATGTCGCTGGTAATGTCCTCCCAGGAACGTGCGCTGGGCTCCACTGCCGCCTTGTTGGGCGCCATTCAACTGTCCATCTCCTCGGGTGCCACCCCCCTATCGGCAGTCGTTCTAAACTACGGACCACTTGCCTGGACGAGCTTCCTGGTACTAAGTGCACTGCTCGTGTGCCTGCTGACCTGGATAAGCCTTCCCAAGGGCAGGAACGCCACATTCAGCCTTGCCGGCCACTGACAAGAGCCATTGATGACCACGACAACCCTGACACCAGCAGCTGGACGCATCGTTCAACTTGCCCTGCAACACTTTGCCGATCGCGGCTACGACGCAGCCTCGCTGAACGACATCGCCGTCAGCGCTGGAATCAAAAAAGCCTCGCTGTACGCGCATTTCGCAAGCAAAGATGACCTGTACACCGCTGTACTGAATCATGCGTTGAAAAGCGAGCAGGACTATGTAAGCGCACAATTTGCTGTGCCACCAAACGGCCAGGCGCCGGGCGAGCGGTACATCGACAACCTGCAGCGTCGCTACAGCGACAGCTGCGCGTTGCGCTTTTTACTGCGCGCGGCGTTTTATCCACCGGCGACGATCGAGCAGAGCGTCAAATCGGGTTTTGAGGAATATTTGGCGGGTATTCGCGCGCGCTTTCAGACGTCGCTTGAGAGTGCTTATCCGGTTGTGGGGCAGAATGTCGATCTGCTTGCAGAGGCGTACTTGGCTTTGATTGACAGCCTGCATGTTGAGCTGATCTATGGGAATGATGAGGGGTATTTGCGTCGTCTTGATGCGCTACGGCAATTGATCAAGGTTGTGGGAGTGCCTTTGCTTACGGGGGTGTCCCGTGGGTAATCAGGTTGGCTGATCGAGTGTGAGCGTGCGCGGTGTGGGCGGTTTGCAGGCATGTCGCGATTGTTGGCGATTTTTTGTGAATGCTAGAAAGCACAAAGCCCCGAATTATCGAGGCTTTGTGTGGAATTGGTGGGCCGGGGTAATTTGAATTGGTTTCTTAGCTATTTGATTTAATTGACTAATATGAGTTTGTAAATTCCTTTGGAATACCAACTGGAATACGGCGATGAGCTGCATTGAGCGATATGCTTCGTATCCGTATCTTTCCGAGGACGGCCAAAAGCAATCTCTGTTTACTCGAAACCGGGCAAGCTGAGCATGCCTCCTGTGGTGCGTTTGCCAAAGCCGCTGGGCATGAGGATTTTGTGCTTCTTCATCTCTCCAAGTACCGCTAACCATTCGGCTTTGCCAAAGCGCAGCTTGGTGTCGTTCCAGCTATGCATGACTTCCTCCACGATGGCTTCATCGAAAACCGGGCGGCCTTCGAGAATAAAGTCGTTCCATGCGGCATAGAGCGTCACAGTCATTTCGCAACGATCCGTATCCCAGTCCCGCATTAGCTCGATTACCTGCTCAATGGTGTCGCGCTCAGCGGCCGACCAGACGCTGCTATACGCCTGTCTATGCTGCCCTGCTTGGGAAAGCGGGCGGTAAGCATGGCCAACAGTCTCGCGCTCGATGCGTTCATACCACTGATTGTTTTGCAGTTCGCCTTCGACCTTATTCATCAACTGGCGATCATGGGGGCCCGCGGCGTCTCGCAGGTAGTCGCCTTGGATGGCGGACAGCTTGGCTGCGTGTTCGGCCAAGTAAATCACTTTCTGCAGCTTGCGTTGACCGAAGGTGCGTTGGCTGTGCAGGCGATGAGTAACTTCTGCGGCGAGCAGGGTACGGGCTGTTTGCTGGTGCGTGGCAATGGGAGTCTGCTGGCCATCTTCGGCAAGAGCGCGTTCGATCAAGGTGTTGGCTAACTGTTCATTTAGTTGACGAGTCTGAGTTAGGCGTATTTTGAGTTGGTCGCAGAGGGCCATTAGCTGGTTGACTTTGGCAACGATACGATGTTGTTCGGCTATTGGTGGAGTAGAGACCATCATGTTTTTCATGATGGTTCCATTAACGTTGGCCTGCCCACACTGTTGCTTTAAGTGTGGGGTTATCTGGGTCTCACGGAAGCGTGGGGCATTCATCGACATATTCAAATATGACGGAGAAAATAGGCTTTTCAGGCATCGGATACGGATCAGGTATGAAGCGAAGGTGAACTCATCAGCGCGGCCCAAGAAAAGTCCAGTTTTACCGACTAACTCAGCGCTATTGGTTCTGTTGTAGAGAAGGTCTTCAGGTTCGAGGTATAGCTCTGGCAACCCCTCTGTTGCCTTACTTACTTTCATCTGTCCGCCAAGCATAATTTGACCATTCTGAATGTCCCCCATCTTTAATACAGGTACGCCATCCTGTAAGTCAGAGGTTTTCTCAGATAGGCCATATTCTGTACTGAGCGCTAAATCTCCTATTCGAGACCAAGTCCAATTGTCTGGTAATCCAAACGGCGCCTCTGGGGCGGTAATTTCTGCCTGAGGCTTCTGCTTCTTGAGCTTGCCTTCCGCCACCAGTCGCGCTTTCTCTACTGCAATGCGCTTCAATAACTCGCTAGCCGGCTCATCGCTGGGATCTTGTGGTACTAGTTTGCCCATCACGGCCATTTGCAGCAGGGCCGCTTTGAGGGTGTCGATACTGGGTTCAGTGGTAAACAGAGTGTGGAAGTGTTGGACTAGGCGTTGCCAGTTAGCGGCGAAATCGGTGGCGTCGCTGGTTTGCGTCAGGCTGTCGAGCAGTGCTTGAACCAGTTGGGCGTGGGCGCTTTCGGCATCAGCCCTCTTGGTTTTCATGCGGTCGCATAGTGCCATCAGCTCATCGACTTTGGCGACGATTCGGTGTTGTTCTGAAACAGGAGGAAGGGGGAAGAGCGCTTGCCTGCCATCTTCGGTTCCGAGCCGTGGCATTTTCATACCGTAGCTTTTGGCATTTACATAACTGAGAAAGTACGGACTTTTAATCGCGATCATGAAGTAGCGTGCCACAAAGGGACCGTGGCATCTGAAAGGAAGTATCTCTGTAGTGCAGAATCCATCGTCCTCAGCCACGAGAACCTTATTTAGATACGGGCGCAGCTTCCCGTACAGCACATCGCCTTTAGCGAAGCTGTTTTTGTCGCTGAGAGAGTTACGTTCGGAAAAGCGAGCTTTTCGCAGAAGCTTTGATGAGTCTTTCTCAATATCCTCAAGGTCGAGCACCCAAGCATCGTCTGGAATCTCATCTTTCTTATTCGTGGCACCAAAGTTGGTGATTTCTCCAAGGCGAGTCCATGTCCATTTCGCTGGCACGTCATACGGTGTTTCCTCAGGAGAAACTTCCGCCAGCGGCTTCTGCTTCTTGAGTTTCCCTTCTACAACCAACCGCGCTTTCTCTACTGCAATACGCTTCAATAACTCGTTAGCCGGCTCATCGCTGGGATCTTGTGGCACTAGTTTTCCGCGCACTGCCAGCTCAAGAATTAGCTCATGCAGCTTTTTTATGCCGTTTGGTGCGCCTGTCAACAGCGGCAGATTCTCGGTTAGCAGCATGGTCATACCTGGCGCTCCAGGGCTTCGGCCAACACGGCCTTAAGCTGCTCGCGTAGGTCGCTGATTTCGCCTTGCAGGCTAGAGTAGTCGCGCAGCAGTTGATCTGGGTCGTGGCTGATCTGCTCACCGATATGTGGGTTTTTACAGTCCAAATTCCAATTACGCGCTTGTAGTTCTCCGACGCTGACTTGCCAGGCAAATTCGTTTTCTACTCGTGCGGCAAAGCCATCGGATTCGCTACCCCACCAGCCTTCCTCCACAGCGAACTCTTCGATGCGCATGGGGCGGGTTTTCGAGTAGTTCTTAACGCCTGCAGGGTACTGATGTTCGTAGAACCACACCTGTTTGGTCGATGCGCCCTTGGTGAAGAACAGCAGGTTTGTCTTGATGCTGGTGTAGGGGTTGAACACGCCGTTGGGCAGGCGAACGATGGTGTGCAAGTTGCACTCAGTCAGTAGTTTTTCTTTGATACGGCTTTTGATACCGTCGCCGAATAGAAAACCATCGGGTAGCACTACTGCCGCGCGGCCACCGTCTTTGAGCAGCTGCATAATCAGCACCAAAAACAGGTCGGCGGTTTCGCGGGTGCGGAAGGTCGCAGGGAAGTTGGTTTCGATGCCATCTTCTTCCATGCCGCCGAACGGCGGGTTGGCGACGATGCAGTGCACGCGTTCACTCGGCCCCCAGCTGATCAGCGGCTTGCTCAGGGTGTTGTCGTGGCGAATCTGGTTGGGCACCTCGATGCCGTGCAGGATCATGTTCGTGGTGGCCAACAGGTGCGGTAGCGGCTTTTTCTCCACACCGAAAATGCTGGCCTGCAGGGTGCGTTCGTCTTCGGCGGTTTTTACATAGCGGCTGCGTTTGTGTTCGATGGCACATGTGAGGAAGCCGCCGGTGCCGCAGGCCGGGTCCATGACCTTTTCGTCCAACTTCGGATCGACCATACGCACCATAAACTCGGTGACTGGGCGCGGGGTGTAGAACTCGCCAGCGTTACCCGCGTTCTGTAGGTCTCGCAGCAGTTGCTCATAGAGGTTGCCAAACTCGTGGCGCTCCTGGGCCTTGTTGAAGTCCACACCTTCTTGAATCTTGTTGATCACTTGGCGCAACAACTGCCCGGACTTCATGTAGTTGTAGGCGTCTTCGAACACGCTGCGCACCACGAAGGCTGACGGCGTATTGCTGTACTCATGAAGGTTCTGCAACTGGGGGAATAGGTTGTTGTCGATAAAGTCCTTGAGCGCCTCACCGGTCATGCCTTCCGGATCGGCGGCCCAGTTACGCCAGCGGCAACTGTCGGGAATGGGCGAGTGGTAGTTGTCGTCCATCAGCTCCCATTCAAGCTCGCGGTCATCGAAGATTTTCAGGAACAGCAGCCAAACCAATTGGCCGATACGCTGGGCGTCGCCGTCTACGCCAACGTCTTTGCGCATGATGTCCTGGATGGACTTGATGGTGGAGCTAATGGACATGAAGTTCTCTCAACGCGTACCGCAAGGGGGGCGAAATTCTACCGGATAGTGGGGACGACTGCTTTGGCATGTCGTCGGTGCTTAGCCCTTAGCTTGCGTAAAGTTCGTCTTCCAGTTCGTGGATAGCCTTGTTGTAGCCAGCCTTGCCGCCAAATGCTTTGACCAGCTCGATAGGTGCTCCGAACTGGCTGAAAGGGTCAAGCTGCAGGATTTTGATGTCCTCGATATGCTCGATGCCGGTATCGGCGTATTTATCCAGCAACGCCTCCAGCACCTGGCGGGCTGCGCCTGAATATTTGGCGAAATAGTTTCGTTTTTTCACCTGCTCGGCCCGCTCGCGGCGTGATAGGGCAGGCTGATCGAAGGCGACGTGGCAGATCAGGTCGAACGGATCGAGCGGCTTGCCCTGTTTCTTTTCCACTTCCTCCGCCAAGGCTTCCCACATCACGCCCTGGACGGCCATCTCCTCGATGATGACTTTCTTTTGCTCGGCATCACTCCAACGCCGGAGGAAGTCATCCAGCGAGACGAATTGCTTTTGCACACAGGCGCGGGTGTAGTCGTGCAGCGATTCGGTGATCAGTCGGCCATCCGGGCCGTAATACTGCACACGCTCTGCGATGACATAAATTGGGACGTTGTCGATGACATACTTGATGCGTTTTTTGCCCTCATCTTCGCCGGTAAAATCCAGGTCATCACCCTCGTTATCGTTGCCTGCGCTTATGCCATCTTCATCGGCAAGTGGGTCATCCGGCGGTACGGGGGAGTCATCGCCTTCTGGCGCGTAGATCACCACTGGGTCTCCATCGAAGGCTGGGTCGGCAAACAGCTCGGTGGCCTTTTTGAAGTCCATGATGGTGAACCAGTACTTGCCGTAGTCCTCGTTGATGCGGGTGCCGCGACCGATGATTTGCTTGAACTCGGTCATCGATTTGATGTGCTGGTCGAGCACAATCAGCTTGCAGGTCTGCGCATCGACGCCTGTGGTCATCAGCTTGCTGGTGGTGGCAATCACCGGGTAGCGTTCTTCCGGGTTGATGAAGTTATCCAGCTCAGCCTTGCCTTCCTGATCATCGCCGGTGATACGCATGACGTATTTGCGATTCTCGGCCACGCGCTCAGGGTTAAGGTTGACCAGGGCCTGGCGCATGCGCTCGGCGTGGTTGATGTCGTCGCAGAAGACGATGGTTTTCTGAAACGGATCCGTGGCCTTGAGGAGTTCGGTAACCTTCTGCGCCACCAGTTGGGTGCGCGCCTCGATCACCAGAGTGCGGTCCATATCCTTGAGGTTGTAGATGCGGTCTTCGATCAGCTCGCCATTTTTATCGAGCATGCCTTTGGGGGGCCGCCAGCCTTGCAGGTCTTTGTCGAAGTCGATGCGCACCACTTTGTAGGGGGCGAGAAAGCCGTCTTCGATGCCTTGCTTCAAGGTGTAGCTGTAAATCGGTTCACCGAAGTAAGTGATGCTGGATACTTCTTTGGTTTCCTTCGGTGTGGCGGTGAGGCCGACATGGGTAGCGCTGGAAAAATAGTCGAGGATTTCACGCCAGGCGGAATCCTCGGAGGCGCTGCCACGGTGGCATTCGTCTATCACGATCAGGTCGAAGAAGTCGCGGGAGAACTGCTTGTAGATGTTCATCTCTTCATCGGTGCCGGTGACGGCCTGATAGAGCGACAGGTAGATCTCGTAGGAGGTATCGATCTGACGTTTGGCGATCTTGGTCATCGCCTGGCCGAAAGGCTTAAAGTCGTTGTTCTTGGTCTGGTCGACCAGGATGTTGCGGTCAGCCAGGAACAGGATTCGTTTCTTCTGTTTCGATTTCCACAGCCGCCAGATGATTTGGAAAGCGGTGTAGGTCTTACCGGTGCCCGTGGCCATCACTAGTAAGATACGGTCTTGGCCACGCACTACAGCTTCGACGGTGCGGTTGATGGCATTCATCTGGTAATAGCGCGGCATGCGCCCGGAACCGTCGTCGTAGTAGGGTGCTTCGATGTTGTGCTGAGCGGTATTATCCAGCCCCTTCCACTGGCAGTAGCGCTGCCAGAGTTCTGTGGGGCTGGGGAATTGATCGAGGGTGAGTTCGGTTTCTACTTGACTGCCTGTACCACTGCGGTCATGAAACAGGAAGCCATCGCCATTGCTGGAGAACACAAACGGTACGTCCAGCGCCTCTGCATAGCCTAGGGCTTGCTGCATGCCGGAGCCAATCGAGTGCTTGTTGTCCTTTGCCTCGATTACAGCGATAGGCAGGTTGGCCTGATGGTAGAGGATGAAGTCTGCGCGGCGTGCTTCGCCGCGGCTGTGCAGTTTGCCCCGGACGATGATGCGGCCTTTGGTAAAGCTGACTTCCTCGCGCACCTGCTTGTGCATGTCCCATCCAGCTTGCTGAACGGATGGGGCGATGTACTTGCTGCAGATGTCCCGCTCGGAAAGTGATTTCTTGTCCATGGCTGGCTATGTCCCTATGGCGTGCCGTGGACTTTACCAGATCGGGCTGGAGGCATGCTGCCAGTATTGGCGCGTTAGGCTGACACGCAGCGTGGTAACCCCGGAAAGCGTACGCTTCTAATCCTTACGTGCGTCAGTTTGTTCCATCCGTGTAATTGCCGCGCGTAGAAGCAGTGCCTGTCAGGTATCTGGGAGTTGACGTAGACGATGCCCTTGAGATGGAAGAGCAGACCAATATCTGGCTTGGATAAGCGACGGCTGAGGTCAGGTCGTCGCTATCTGGCCCATAAGGTACTATCCCAATGCTTGGACAGAGTTTGCCAAACGTTTTTCTTGTCCAAATTGGGTGGTATAGAACCGCTGCTCTATTCCATAGATGAGCATTTTTAGGTCGTTGTCCGTAGAAATGTCAAACATTCCCGAATCTTTGTTAAATTTCAAGCTTTCGCCGCAATAGCCATCAATGTAGGAAAGCATACCTTCTTTGTCTTGCTCGGGTAACGCTGCCAACGTAGCCATAGCCAATGCAATTCGTTTTCGGTTTGGCTTTGATACTTTGTCGGCATCAAATTCATTGCGGAGCGTAATAAATGGCTCGTCGAGGAATTGCTTAACCTCTTCTTGGGTTGCCTCTTTATAAAGCTCATCGATGCCCGGGAAAATACTGGAAATTGTCGCCAGATTTTTGAAAATTAGCACGTCAAGTGCGGAGAAATATACCGCATCCGGTTGAGCATTGATCACCAACCTCAGTCGATCATCTTCAACCTCTGCCACCTCACCGAAGACAAAGGTCTTTCGGCGCAGAAACAGAGAAGGCGTGACTTTCTGAAAGTAGAAATCATCGCCCTGAAGCGCACAGATGTGAGAGATATCCGGAAATTTATCCTTAGGTAGGTCGTCGTAGTCCTTTGCATCGAAGTCCGATGTGAGAATTTCAGAGCAGTAGGCTTGCTCTGAAAACTCTTCGACCTTAAACCAACACTCCTCGTCCAAATTATGATCAGGGTTGTAAGGAATGCATGCGGCGGGATCAATCTCCAGTTTTGGGAATAGTGTGTAATCGGAAATTAACTTGAAGATTGGCTTTTTGCGCAGTTTTTTTACTTTTACTAGTACATGGTCCATATGTTCATTCTCGCTCAATAAATGTGTAATTATTTATTCTGAAGGCTTTGGCAATGGCGATATCACTGGGAACCTTGTATCTCTCGCGACTGATGAGGAATATGGAGGCCTTGGATGTCGTGGTTATATTGTAGAACTCATATCCATACAGCAAAAATAAGGGGTTGAAATACAATGCCTGTGACCTGAACGTAAAAATGAAGAGGACCCCATATACAAAGAATAGTGTTTCCCAGTTGCTCACGCTGAGCGCCACGAAGAAATACCCCAGGTAGCTGGGCAAAAAGCTATTGTTTGCGTGCTCGATACTTTCAACCTGCCCTTGTTTGAACTCGTCCTTTCCTAAAAAAGAACTGAGGCGAAGACTTACTCCGGTGAGAAGGATCGGAACCAAAAGGTATAAGGCATAAGATACGGCATTAGGTGTTTTGTCTAACCAGGGAAGGCCAGAAAAGAAATGTGCCAGCGTAAGACCTTTTTGAACGAGATAAATGATGACCAGAAGCGACGTAGCATTAAAGGTCAGCAATATCCTGAATATAAAGTTAAGATCAAATCGTAACCTGTCCATAGGTTCCTTAGCGTAAAGATTAGGCATCGAAATATCAGCACTGTAGATCGGAACGATAGCAAATTGCCATATTTTCGTCTAGCGTATGCTTGTTTCGTCAGGTTGATCTCATGCTGGGCGAGTTAGCCTTGCTGGGATTCGTGAAGCCGCCGCATCCGGACCAACAAGTTTCGATGCTTGAGGCTGCAATTGACGTTTGAAACTTTGCTTTCCCCGCTAAACCCTCCGATTCAGCGATCTTTGATCGCGCCGATCGGAGGGTTCACTCGCTTTGTCTCGAAGCCACCTCGTTCCGCCGTCTCATTTGGATATCTGATTGGTGCCACGCCTTCTTTTACCCTTCAGTAATTACCACGATCTCTATCGGGCGCAGCGCCGTTTCAGTGTCAAAGCGGATCTTTTCGTGGAGGCATGAATGTGGGTGTGGCGACACCGGCGACACCGGCGACAACCCACGCAGAGCGGGGTCTGGAGCATGGCGACAAAAGTGGCGACAGTCGCCACTTTCTGAGCGCTTTGGCCGTGACGCTTGACCGCCTTTTCGAGTGGGTATAAAAATTGGCGCACGGACCGCTGTCGTTGACAGCACCTGCCCAGGTAGCCAGAACCTTCAAGGCTACGCCACTTGGTGGTGGTTCTCCCAAAGTGCGATTAGCGTCCGGCGGCTCGCACGGTCACTCCCCAAGAGTGAAGGATGCCTACTCGACTTATCTGTCCACTGCGGCAGACGATGGACCCTCCTCGCTGCGCTGCAGCAACCTCACCTCTCGACGCACCTCGCTGCGCCAGACTGCGCCCGTCTCT
>RCUI01000086.1_pt1 | contig 34620 bp, 20 predicted proteins | sample 2166121 | NCBI WGS metagenome assembly RCUI01 (sample SAMN09932700, study PRJNA488358) | compost metagenome | feature: garden; material: soil; isolation source: compost soil in succinic acid-enriched culture | place: Germany: Experimental Botanical Garden Goettingen | collected 2016-01-27
CTTCGGCAGTGCCGAAAGCGATCGACTTGACCGTGCCATCAAAGTACTCGTTGACTTTAAACATGGGCGACTCCTGAAAAAGGGGCTAAAAAGGCAGGCCAGTATGCCCAAGGCCCGGAGCGCCGTCATCCGCTTTCAGGTGCCATTGGCCGGCAGGGTCAGGGGCAGCAGGCGAGCGGTGTTGCGTGCGTCTTCCAGGGCCCGGTGCTGCTGGCCACTGAACTGCAGGCCAGCCAGCTGCAGCGCGCCATTGAGGCCTAGCGGCCGCTGCAGTTGGCGGGCTTTGGCGAAGCGTTGCTTGAGGTTGATGTGCGGCAGGGTCTCGAGCAGGCTGCCGAGCTGATACTGCTGCCATTCCTGCAGCAGTTGCTTACGGTCGTAGTCGCCCCAGCTGACCCAGCCCTGCAGGTGCTTGGCATGATGACCGAGCCAGCGCTCGAACTGCGCCCAGACTTCGGCGAAGGTTGCCGCCGTGTCGACATTGGCCTGGCTGATGTGGGTCAGCTCGCGGCAGAACGGGGTCAGTTGCGGTCGCCGCCGCGGGCGCACGAAACGCTGGAAATGCCCAACTTCCCTGCCCTGGCGGTCGACCAGGGTCGCGCCGATTTCAATGATTTCCATCTCCGAGACCGGCCAGCCGCCATCGTCTGTGGTTGCTTCAAGGTCGATCACCAGCCAATGGCCCATAGTAGGCTCCCATGCAAGACTGGTTAGAGCGTAGCCAAACTCGCGCGCGGCGGGTATCCCCTGGCGTTTTGCCTGCTGTGCTTGGCACAACCGACAGTTGTGCAACGCCTTGAAAACGCCTAGCTTAGGCAGATTCCGGTTCAAACCCGCAAAGAGTGTGTTGCTTTGAGTTCAACGCCCATGCCACAGACGGTGTCCTTGCTGTTAATGCTTGCCGCAATGTGGCTGCTTCCGTCGGTCCGGGCGGCCGAAGAAATCGAGGTCAAGGTCGGGGCGGCGCATTTCCCTCCCTATACCGTGCGCCCGGAGCAGGGGGCCGATACCGGCCTGTTGCCGCAACTGGTCGAGGCGCTCAACAACAACCAGCAGCGTTACCGCTTTATCCTGGTACCCACGTCCATCCCGCGGCGCTTCGGCGACTTTCAGCAGGGCCGCACCGACATGGCGATCTTCGAGAATCCCGAATGGGGCTGGCAGCAGATCCCCCATGTGAGTGTCGACATGGGCCTGGAAGATGCCGAGGTCTTCGTCACCCATCGCCAGTCTGGTCGTGACCAGAACTACTTCACCGATCTCAAGGGCAAGCGCCTGGCGCTGTACAGTGGTTACCACTACGCCTTTGCCGATTTCAATCCCGACCCCAGGTACCTGGCCGATACCTACAACGCGACCCTGACCTATTCCCATGACAGCAATTTGCTGATGGTCCAGCGCGGCCGCGCGGATATCGCCCTGGTCACCCGTTCATACTTCAGTGACTTTCTGGTCCGTAACCCGCAAAGCGCCGAGCAGTTGCTGGCGTCCGACCGCGTCGATCAGGTCTACCATCACTACGCACTGTTGCGCCCCGACGCGCCCATCAGTGGTGCGGAGTTTGCCAGGCTGTTGCAGTCCCTGCGTGACAAGGGCGCGTTGCTGAAAATATTCCAGCCTTACCGTATCAGCGTCAGCACCCCCAAGGCCGACTAAATTTGCCTGGGCTGGCGACGTTCACAAGGGTGAGCCGATCATTCCCTTGTGAGCCCCGATCATGCCATTCGATTCTGCTTCGCCGACTTTGTCCTTGCCTCGCTGGCGCAGCCTCAGCGCCGATGAAGGTGATTGCCACCTGAGCCTGGTGCTCGAAGGCAGCCCGTTGGTGCGTGTGCGCCTGCAACGCGGCGAAACCTTGCAGGTCCAGCTTGAAGAGCATGCCCGCGACCGTGTGCAACAGGCCCTGTGGGCTGTTTGCTACTGGCTGTTCGCCCGTGATCCCGGCTGCCAGCGCCTGACCTGGCAGCTGCATCAGCCGCCGCAGGAAGCCTTGAACAGCGGTTTGCTGATCGCCACGCAGGTGAAGGGCCAGTACTTGTGTGAGCGCAGCCTGTTCTGGCAGCTGCCCCAGCCCTGGCTTGGCCAGCCCTTGGCGGGCGTCTATCCGCAACAGATGCAGATCAGCGACGGCAAGCGACACCCTCGGCGTGCGCCAAAGCCGCGTGGCGAAGTGTATCGGCGCTTCGATGCGCGCTTGGGTGCCTGGGTCTCGCTGCGCACCCTGGAAATCGACCAGGACCTGGAGCGTTTCAATCGCTGGCAGAACAACCCGCGGGTGCTGAACTTCTGGCAGGAGGGCGGGAGCCTGGAGCAACACCGCGAGTACCTGAACAAGCTTGAGGCCGATCCCCACAGCCTGACCCTGATCGGCTGTTTCGATGACCAGCCCTTCGCCTACTTCGAAGCCTACTGGGCCAAGGAAGACCGTATCGCGCCGTTCTATGCGGTGGATGACTACGACCGTGGCATTCACATGCTGGTGGGCGAAGAGCTGCACCGTGGGCCGCACAAGGTCGCCAGCTGGTTGTCAGCGCTGGTGCATTACCTGTTCCTGGATGACCCGCGCACCCAGCGCGTCGTGGCTGAACCGCGGGCGGACAACGGCAAGATGATCGGCTACATGCACGATCAGTGTTTTCATTGCGAGAAGGAGTTCGACTTTCCGCACAAGCGTGCGGCATTGATGATTCTGGGCAGGGAGCGGTTTTTCGAAGGTTGCAAGTTGCTCTGACCCCAAGCGGCAAGCGGTATCACCACCCTCTTGCCGCTTGAAACTTGTAGCTTGCCGCTCTCAAGCCCTCTGGCTTGAGACCTTGCGACAATGCACCAGGGCATCGCGAATCATGAAGTTGACCAGGGTCGGCGAGACGCCCAGTTCTTTGGCGATGTCCTTTTGCGGTACGCCATGCAGGCGGTACATCTCGAAGGCATAGCGGGTGCGTTGGGGCAGATCGTTCAGGGCCTCGGCGATGTGTTCCAGGGTGGTGAAGTTGGTATGCGTAGCTTCTGGCGAGGCGCCCTGGATGACCACATTCAGGCCCTCCTCTTCGCTGCCGGAATACTTGAGCTCCATCGCCTGCTTGCGGTAGTGGTCAATGGCCAGGTTGCGCACGATCTGGAACAGGTAGCTGAGCTGGGCCTTGAACGAGGAAGTGATCTGCGGCGCCGAGCTGAGTCGGAAGAAAGCATCCTGAACGACATCTTCGGCCCGCGAGTGGCAGCCGGTGATGCGTGCGGCAATCTTCACGAGGATGCTACGGTTGTCGACAAACGCCTGGAGTAACGGTGAATCGCACTTACTTGTGGATAGTTGTTCCGCCATGGAAATCACCTTATCTCTAAGAGGGAAGTGGAGCACTCCAGATCCGGAGGCTTCCTACGACGTGCGACAAACTATTCGTAATGATAATTATTGTCAAATGCGAAAGTTAATAAGTCTCTATGCTTTTTGGTTCTAAGCTTGCGCTTTGTGACCGGCTTCAAATTCCACCTTTTTTCTCCCTGCCTGGCGCTGGCCACGGGCCTTAATTATTTCTCCGGCCCATCCGTTCCTCTCTGTACATCCTCGGCTCTGGCAAGACGCACCTCGGTGCCTGGAAGCCCGCCCTGCGCGCCACCCGAGACCTGATTTTACGTACAGACTCTGGCAGGAACCCCCATGATGGACGCCTTCGAACTCCCGGTTACGCTGGTCCAGGCATTGGCCCAACGCGCGGCGCTTACCCCCGACCGCGTTGCCTTGCGCTTTCTGGCCGAGGATCCGTGCGATGAAGCCGTGCTGTCCTATCGCGAGCTCGACCAGCGGGCGCGAACCATCGCCGCCGCCTTGCAGGCGCGCACCGAAGTGGGGGATCGGGCGATCCTGTTGTTTCCCAGTGGCCCGGATTACGTCGCGGCGTTCTTCGGCTGCCTCTACGCCGGCGTCATCGCGGTGCCGGCTTATCCGCCAGAATCATCGCGGCGTCATCATCAGGAGCGTTTGCTGTCGATCATCGGCGATGCCGAACCGCGCCTGCTGCTGACCATCAGTGCCTTGCACGACAACCTGCAGGCCCTCGAGGTGCTGGCAGAGCCAAGCGCGCCACAGCTGCTGGCGGTCGATACCCTGGCTCAGGAGCAGGCCGGCAGTTGGCAGGCGCCGACCCTGCAGGCCGACGACATTGCATTTTTGCAGTACACCTCCGGCTCCACAGCCTTGCCCAAGGGCGTGCAGGTCAGCCATGGCAACCTGGTGGCCAACGAAGTGCTGATCCGCCAGGGTTTCGGCATCGATGTAAACCCGGATGACGTGATCGTCAGCTGGCTGCCGCTGTACCACGACATGGGCCTGATCGGCGGCTTGCTGCAACCGATCTTCAGTGGCGTGCCCTGTGTGTTGATGGCCCCGGCGTACTTCCTCGCCCGGCCGCAGCGCTGGCTGCAAGCGATCAGCGATCACGGCGGCACCATCAGCGGAGGGCCGGACTTCGCCTATCGGCTGTGCAGCGAGCGGGTCAGTGCCGCGGCAATGGCCAGCCTTGACCTGAGCAAATGGCGCGTGGCCTATTCCGGTTCCGAGCCGATCCGCCAGGACAGCCTGCAGGCCTTCGCCGACAAGTTCGCTGCCTGTGGCTTTGTGCCTGAGAGTTTCTTTGCCAGTTACGGGCTGGCCGAGGCCACGTTGTTCGTCAGCGGCAGCACCCGAGGCCAGGGGATTGGCGCGCTTGAGCTGGATGCCCTGGCGCTGGCGCGCAACAACGCAGAAGCGGGCAGGGGCACGGTGCAGATGAGTTGCGGGCGTAGCCAGCCCGGGCATGCCGTGCAGATTGTCGAGCCGCACAACCTGACGCTGCTGGCCGACAACCAGGTCGGCGAAATCTGGGCCAGTGGCCCGAGCATCGCCAAAGGCTACTGGCGCAACCCCGAAGCCACGGCCCGCACCTTCGTCGAGCAGGGCGGGCGCACCTGGCTGCGTACCGGCGACCTGGGTTTTTTGCGTGACGGCGAGCTGTTCGTTACCGGCCGCCTCAAGGACTTGCTGATCGTGCGTGGGCACAACCTCTACCCACAGGATCTGGAAAAGACCCTGGAGCGTGAAGTCGACGTTCTGCGTAAAGGCCGGGTGGCGGTGTTCGCGGTCGATGACCGGGGCGAGGAGGGCATCGGCGTTGCCGTCGAGATCAGCCGCAACGTGCAGAAAGTCATCACGCCTGCGAGCCTGATCAAGACCCTGCGCCAGGTGATCGCCGATGCCTGCCAGCAGGCGCCGGCGGTGGTGCTGCTGCTCAATCCCGGCGCGTTGCCGAAGACCTCCAGCGGCAAGCTGCAACGCGCCGCCTGCCGGTTGCGCATGGACGACGGCAGCCTCGATTGCTACGCGCGCTACCCTGATCAGCAAGCAGCGGCCGTAGCCGATCAAACCGCGTCGGCGACCGGCATGCAGGCCCGGATCGGTCGTCTGTGGCGTGAGCAGTTGGGCGTGGAGCAGGTGGCCGCGGACGATCACTTCTTCCTGCTCGGTGGCAACTCGATTGCCGCCACCCAGGTCTGCGCGCGCTTGAGTGACGAGCTGGATCTTGAGGTGGGCGTACGGGTGCTGTTCGAGGCACCGACCCTGGCCGACTTCAGTGCCGCGGTGACGGCGTTGCAGAGCGATGGCGGTGTCGCCCGTGGCGCCATCAGCCGCCTCGGCCGCGCGCAGGCCTTGCCGCAGTCGCTGGCACAGAATCGCCTGTGGCTGACCTGGCAGCTTGAGCCGCACAGTGCGGCGTACAACATTCCCGGCGCCCTGCGCCTGCGTGGCGAGCTGGACGAAGCGGCATTGCAAGCCAGCTTCCAGGCCCTGGTCGAGCGTCACCAATCCCTGCGTACGGTGTTTGCCGAGCAGGATGGCCAGGCCTTGCAACGCGTCCTGCCGAGCCTGGCGTTGACCTTGCAGCGCCTGGATCTGTCTGCTGCCCGTGCGCAAGAAGTACTGGCGCAGCGCGAAGCCGAAGCGGTGCAGCCTTTCGACCTGCAGCAGGGCCCGCTGCTGCGCGTGACCCTGGTGCGCCTGGACAGCGAAGAGCATCAGCTGTGGGTGACGTTGCACCACATCATCGCCGACGGCTGGTCGATGAACATTCTCATCGACGAGTTTTCGCGCCTGTATGCGGCCCGCTGCCAAGGCCAGGACGCCAAGCTGCCGGCCTTGGGGCTGGACTACGCCGACTACGGCAGTTGGCAGCGCCAGTGGCTGGCCCAGGGCGAAAGCGCCCGGCAACTGGCGTACTGGAAGGATCGGCTGGGTGAGCAGCAGGCGGTGCTCGATCTTGCCACCGATTACCCGCGTTCAAACCGCCACAGCAACGCCGCCGCCCGCTTGAGCGTGCGCCTGCAGCCCACCCTGGCGGAAGCTTTGCGCAGTATCGCCCGCGCCCATGACGCCACGCTGTTCATGGTCTTGCTGGCCGGTTTCCAGAGCCTGTTGCATCGCTACAGCGGGCAGACCGACATCCGCGTCGGCGTGCCCAACGCCAACCGTCCGCGCCTGGAAACCCAGGGCCTGGTGGGCTTTTTCATCAACACCCAGGTACTGCGTGCGCAGCTCGATGGGCGCTTGCCGTTCAACCAGTTGCTGGCCCAGGTGCGCCAAGCCACGCTGGAGGCCCAAGCCCACCAGGACCTGCCGTTCGAACAACTGCTCGAAGCCTTCCCCGAAGCTCGCGAGCAGGGCCTGTTCCAGGTCATGTTCAACCACCAGCAACGCGACCTCAGCGCCCTGCGTCGCCTCCCGGGGCTGCTTGCCGAAGAACTGCCGTGGCACAGCCGCGAAGCCAAGTTCGATCTGCAGTTGCACAGTGAAGAAGACCATCAGGGCCGCCTGATCCTGTCGTTCGACTACGCCGTGGAGCTGTTCGATGCGGCGACCGTCGCACGAATCAGCGCACAGCTGGTCGGTTTGCTGGAACAAGTCTGCGCTCAACCGCAGGTCGCCATCGGCGCTGTGCAACTGCTTGACGCCGATGGCCGCGGGCAATTGCTCGCATGGGGGCAGGCGCCGACGGTACCGGCGCAACAGTGGGTGGTCGACCAGCTCAACGAGCAAGCACGTCTGGCTCCAGAGCGCACTGCCCTGGTATGGCAGGGTGGCAGCCTCGATTACGCCAGCTTGCATCAACAGGCCAACCGCCTGGCCCATTACCTGCGCGACAAGGGCGTCGGTCCGGATGTTTGCGTGGCCATCGCCGCCGAACGTTCGCCGCAACTGCTGGTCGGCCTGCTGGCCATTCTCAAGGCCGGTGGTGCCTATGTGCCGCTGGACGTCGATTACCCGGCCGAGCGCCTGGCCTACATGCTCGCCGACAGCGGTGCCAGCCTGCTGCTCAGCCACAGCGATGTGCTCGAACGCCTGAGCCTGCCGACGGATGTCAGCGCCATCGCGATGGACCGCCTCAAGCTCGACAGCTGGCCAAGCCAGCCGCCGGGCCTGCACCTGCACGGCGACAACCTCGCCTATGTGATCTACACCTCCGGCTCCACCGGGCAGCCCAAAGGCGTTGGCAACACGCATGCGGCACTGGCCGAGCGTCTGCAATGGATGCAGGACCGCTATGAGCTCAATGACAGCGACGTGCTGATGCAAAAGGCGCCGATCAGCTTCGACGTGTCGGTGTGGGAATGCTTCTGGCCGCTGGTCAACGGCTGCCAACTAGTGCTGGCCGGCCCCGGCGAGCACCGCGACCCGCAACGCATCGCCGAACTGGTCCGCGAACATCGCGTAACCACCCTGCATTTCGTCCCGGCCTTGCTTCAGGTGTTTGTCCAGGAACCGCTGGCCGCGCAGTGCAGCAGCCTGCGCCGGTTGTTCTCCGGTGGCGAAGCCTTGTCGGCGAACCTGCGCGAGCGGGTGCTGCAGGTATTGCCGCAGGTGGCCTTGCATAACCGCTACGGCCCGACCGAAACCGCCATCAACGTCACCCACTGGCAGTGCAGCGATGCCGACGGTGCGCGCTCGCCGATCGGCCGGCCGCTGGCCAACGTGTTGTGCCGGGTGCTGGATGATGAGCTCGAACTGACGTCGCCCGGCGTAGCGGGTGAGCTGTATCTGGGCGGTGCCGGCCTGGCTCGGGGGTACCTGGGGCGTGCGGGGCTCACCGCCGAACGTTTCGTGCCGCAGCCCGATGGCGACGGCCAGCGTCTGTACCGCAGTGGCGACCGGGCGCGCTGGCTGGCTGATCTGGGTGCGCTGGAGTACCTCGGGCGGCTCGATCAGCAGGTCAAGCTGCGGGGGTTCCGGGTCGAGCCGGAAGAGGTCGAGGCCTGCCTGCTGGCGCAGGCGGGTGTCGAGCAGGCGCTGGTGATGATTCGCGACACCGCCGCCGGCCCGCAACTGGTCGGTTACTACAGTGGTATCGACGCGAGCGCGCAGTGGCTGGCGGCACTGGCAGAGCAACTGCCCGCCTACATGGTGCCGGCGCAGTTGGTTCACCTGGCGCAAATGCCGCTGGGCCCGAGCGGCAAGATCGAGCGCAAGGCCTTGCCCGAGCCGCAATGGCAATCGCGTGAACACATCGAGCCGGGCACCACCCTGCAACAGCAGATCGCCGCGATCTGGCGCGAGGTGCTGGGTATCCAGCGGGTCGGCTTGCAAGATGACTTCTTCGCCCTTGGCGGCCACTCGTTGCTGGCCACCCAGATCATTTCCCGCACCCGCCAGGCTTGCAACGTCGAGTTGCCGCTGCGCACCCTGTTCGAAGCCAGCGAACTGGGCGCCTTTGCCTCTGCGGTCGAGGCGATCCAGCACAGTGGCGCGCACAACCTGCAGGGCGAGATCCAGCGCATCGACCGTCGTCAGGCCGTGCCGCTGTCCTACTCCCAGCAACGCATGTGGTTCCTCTGGCAGATGGAACCGGACAGCCCGGCCTATAACGTCGGCGGCATGGCCCGCCTGAGCGGGGTGCTGGATGTCAGCCGCTTCGAACAAGCGCTGCAGGCGCTGATCGTGCGGCACGAGACGCTGCGCACTACCTTCCCGAGCATCGACGGCGTGCCCTATCAGTGCGTGGCCGAAGACAGCAACCTGCAGATGAGCTGGCTGGATTTCTCCAGTGCCGCAGCGCAGGTACGCGAGCAACGCCTGCAGGCCTTCGCCGACGAGCAGGCGCACCAGCCGTTTGACCTGGAGCGCGGGCCGCTGCTGCGCGCCTGTCTGGTCAAGGCCGGCGAGCGTGAGCATTACTTCGTCCTGACCCTGCACCACATCGTGACCGAAGGCTGGGCCATGGACATCTTCGCCCGCGAGCTGGGCGAGCTCTACGAGGCTTTTGTCGACGAGCGCGAATCGCCGCTGCAACCCTTGCCGGTGCAGTACCTGGACTACAGCGTGTGGCAGCGCCAGTGGCTGGAAAGCGGCGAGCGCCAGCGCCAGCTGGACTACTGGCAAGCCAAACTGGGCGATGAGCATCCGGTACTCGAACTGCCGGCCGACCGTCCGCGTCCGGCGGTGCAGAGTCACCGTGGCGAGCTCTATCGCTTCGACCTGAGCCCGGAGCTGGCAGCGCGAGTACGTGCTTTTAATGCCGAGCGCGGCCTGACCCTGTTCATGACCATGACCGCAACCCTGGCCGTGCTGCTCTACCGCTACAGCGGCCAGACTGACTTGCGCATCGGCGCGCCGGTGGCCAACCGCATCCGTCCGGAAAGCGAAGGCCTGATCGGTGCCTTCCTCAACACCCAGGTGCTGCGTTGCCAGCTTGATGGGCAGATGCGTATCGGCGAGTTGATCGAGCAGGTGCGCCAGACCGTGATCGACGGCCAGTCCCATCAGGACCTGCCCTTCGATCAGCTGGTCGAGGCCTTGCAGCCACCACGCAGCAGCGCCTACAACCCGCTGTTCCAGGTGATGTGCAACGTCCAGCGCTGGGAGTTCCAGCAAAGCCGTGAGCTGGCCGGCATGCAGGTCGAGTACCTGGTAAACGATGCCCGCGCTACCAAGTTCGACCTTAACCTGGAAGTCACCGACCTCGACCGCCGCCTGGGTTGCTGCCTGACCTACAGCCGCGACCTGTTCGACGCGCCGCGTATCGCGCAAATGGCTGCCCACTGGCAGAACCTGTTGGTGGCAGTGCTGGGTGATCCCGAGCAACGCCTGGGCGAATTGCCGTTGCTGGCGGCGGTCGAGCAAAAGGCTTTGTGCGATTCGCTCAAGGGAGACAACACCCTGGCGCTGGATCACAACATTCATCAGCTGTTCAGCGAGCAAGCCGCGCATCAGCCTGATGCCCCGGCCCTGACGTTCGCCGGGCAGCACTTGAGCTACGCCGAGCTTGACGCCCGCGCCAACCAGTTGGCCCGTGTGCTGCGTGAGCATGGCGTCGGCCCGCAGGTGCGCGTCGGCCTGGCCCTGGAGCGCTCGCTGGAGCTGGTAGTCGGCCTGCTGGCGATCCTCAAGGCCGGTGGCGCCTATGTGCCACTGGATCCGGAATACCCGCTGGAACGCCTGCACTACATGATTGAAGACAGCGGCATCGAACTGCTGCTGGGCCAGCGTGCGCTGTTTGAGGCCCTCGGCGAGTTGCCCGCCAAGGTCGGTCGCTGGTGCCTGGAAGAGGACCGTGACGGCCTCGCGGCTTACAGCCGCGAAGCCTTGCCGTCGCTGACCTTGCCGGGCCATCAGGCCTACCTGATCTACACCTCCGGTTCCACCGGCAAGCCCAAGGGGGTGGTGGTCAGCCATGGCGAAATCGCCATGCACTGCCAGGCGGTGATCGAGCGCTTCGGCATGCGCAGCGATGACTGCGAGCTGCACTTCTATTCAATCAACTTCGACGCGGCCACCGAGCGCCTGCTGGTGCCGTTGCTCTGCGGTGCGCGGGTGGTCCTGCGCGGGCAAGGACAGTGGGGCGCGGAAGAAATCTGCACGCTGATCCGCGAACAGCAGGTATCGATACTCGGCTTTACCCCAAGCTACGGCAGCCAGCTCGCCCAGTGGTTGGCCAGCCACAACGCAAGCCTGCCGGTGCGCCTGGTCATCACTGGCGGTGAGGCACTGACCGGCGAGCACCTGCAGCGCATTCGCCAGGCGTTCACGCCGCAGCAGTTCTTCAACGCCTATGGCCCGACCGAAACCGTGGTCATGCCCCTGGCGTGCCTGGCTCCCGAGCAACTTGAAGCCGGCGCCGGCAGCGTGCCGATCGGCCGCGTGGTCGGTGCCCGCACGGCGTACATCCTCGATGCCGACCTGGCCCTGGTGCCGCAAGGCGGCATTGGCGAGCTGTACGTCGGTGGCGCCGGCCTGGCCCAGGGTTACCACGAGCGCCCCGGTTTGAGCGCCGAGCGCTTTGTCGCCGACCCGTTCAGCGACAACGGCGGGCGCCTGTACCGTACCGGCGACCTGGTGCGCCAGCGCGCTGACGGTCTGGTGGAGTATGTCGGTCGAATCGACCATCAGGTGAAGATTCGCGGCTTCCGTATCGAGCTGGGCGAAATCGAAACCCGCCTGCTCGAACACCCCGCGGTGCGCGAGGCCGTGGTCCTGGCCCTGGACATGCCCGGTGGCAAGCAGCTGGCCGGTTATCTGGTCTGCGATCAGGCGCGGGCGGACGCCGCCGGGCAGGTTGCCCTGCGTGAAGCGCTGAAGGCGCAACTGCGCCTGCACCTGCCGGACTATATGGTGCCGACCCACCTGGTGCTGCTTGAGCAAATGCCGCTCACCGGCAATGGCAAGCTCGACCGCCGCGCCTTGCCGGCGCCGGACCTGGAGCAGGGCCGCCAGCACTATGAAGCGCCGCGCAGCGAGCTGGAGCAGCAGTTGGCGACGATCTGGCGCGAGGTACTGAACGTGCAACAGGTCGGTTTGCAGGACAACTTCTTCGAACTGGGCGGCGACTCGATCCTGTCGATCCAGGTGGTCAGCCGTGGGCGTCAGGCCGGGCTGCATTTCACCCCGCGCGACCTGTTCCAGCATCAGACCATCCAGACCCTGGCCACGGTGGTCAGCCGCAGTGAAACCACTCAGGTCGATCAGGGCCCGCTGAGCGGACGCGCAGCGTTGACGCCGATCCAGCACTGGTTCTTCGACAGCGACGTGCCGCAACCCCAGCACTGGAACCAGGCGGTATTGCTGGTGCCGGTCGAACGCTTGAATGGCAAGACCCTGGAGCAGGCGTTGCAGCAGTTGCTGCAGCACCATGATGCCTTGCGCTTGCGCTTCACCCAGGCAAACGCTCAATGGCAGGGCGAGTACGTCCAGGCCGACCATCGCGAGTTGCTCTGGCAGGCTTCGGTAGCCGATCTGGGCGCCTGCCAGGCGCTGTACAGCGATGTGCAGCGCAGCCTCGACCTGGCACAGGGGCCGCTGCTGCGCGCCTTGCTGGTCGAAGACGGCGAGGGTCGCCAACGCCTGTTGCTGGCCATCCACCACCTGGTGGTCGATGGCGTGTCCTGGCGCGTGTTGCTGGAAGATCTGCAAGCGCTGTACCGCGGCCAGCCGCTGGCGGCCAAGACCCGCGCCATGAGCGATTGGGCGGCACGCCTGGTGGCTTATGCCGGCAGTGACTCGTTGCGTGACGAGCAAACCTGGTGGCAGGCACAGTTGGGCACCGCCAGCCGCGAACTGCCCTGCGATCATCCGCAAGGGGCCAACCTGCACCAGCAGGCGCAAACCCTCAGCGTGCGCCTGGATGCGACCCGCACCCGGCAACTGCTGCAGGAGGCGCCCGCTGCCTATCACACCCAGGTCAACGACCTGCTGCTGACCGCCCTGGCCCGCGTACTGTGCCGCTGGAGCGGTGACAGCACGGTGCTGGTGCAACTGGAAGGCCACGGCCGCGAGAGCCTGTTCGAGGACATGGACCTGACCCGTAGCGTCGGCTGGTTCACCAGCGCCTACCCGTTGAGCCTGAGCCCACTGAACGTCGAAGAAGCCGCGGGGCAGGGCGCTTCGATCAAGGCCATCAAGGAACAACTGCGTAATGTGCCGCACAAGGGTCTGGGCTACGGCGTGCTGCGCTACCTGGCCGATGCGCCGGTGCGCGAAGCCATGGCGGCGCTGCCCCAGGCGCGTATTACCTTCAACTACCTGGGCCAGTTCGACCAGCAGTTCCAGGCCGATGCGCTGTACCAGCCGGTGGATGAAAGCGCCGGGCTCGCCCACGACCTGGCGGCGCCGCTGCCCAACTGGCTGAGCGTCGATGGCCAGGTGTATGGCGGTGAACTGCAACTGCGCTGGACCTTCAGCCGTGAGCGCTATGACCCGCAGACCATCGAAACACTGATCGAGGCCTACCGGCTCGAGCTGATCACCCTGATCGAGCATTGCCTGACCCCGGGCACCGGCAGCTTCACGCCCTCGGACTTCCCCCTGGCGCAGCTGAACCAGGAGCAGATCGATGCCTTGCCGGTCGCCGCTGCACAGATCGAGGACGTCTACCCGCTGACGCCGATGCAGGAGGGACTGCTGCTGCATACCCTGCTGGAGCCGGGCACCGGCATCTACTACATGCAGGACCGCTACCGGATCAACAGTGCCCTCGACCCGCAGCGTTTCGCTGAGGCTTGGCAAGCGGTGGTCGGCCGTCATGAAGCCTTGCGCGCCTCGTTCTGCTGGAACGCCGGCGAGGCCATGCTGCAGATCATTCACAAACCGGGCGCGACGCCGGTCGACTATCAGGACTGGTCAGCCATCCCTGAAACTGAACAGGAAGCGCGCCTGCAAGCGCTGCACAAGCAAGAGCGCGAAGGCGGTTTCGACTTGCTCCGGCAGGCGCCGTTCCACCTGCGCCTGGTGCGGGTGGGCGAGGACCGCTACTGGTTCATGATGAGCAACCACCACATCCTTATCGATGCCTGGTGCCGTTCGCTGCTGATGAATGACTTCTTCGAGATCTACCTGGCCATGGGCGAGGGCCGTCAGGCGCAGTTGCCGGTGCCGCCGCGCTACCGCGACTACATCAGCTGGCTGCAGCATCAGGACCTGGACGAGGCGCGCCAGTGGTGGCGCACTAACCTCGAAGGCTTTGAGCGCAGTACCGCAGTGCCCAGCGACCGGCCATTGTTGCGTGACCACGCGGTAGAGAATGCCGGGATGCTGGTCGGCGATTGCTACACCCGCCTCGATGCCGCCGATGGCGCCCGCCTGCGCGAGTTGGCCCAGGCCCATCAGTTGACCATCAATACCTTTGCCCAAGCCGCCTGGGCCCTGGTGCTGAGCCGCTACAGCGGCGAGCGCGACGTGGTCTTCGGCGTTACGGTGGCCGGTCGCCCGGTGAGCATGCCGCAGATGCAGCGCACGGTCGGGCTGTTCATCAACAGTATTGCCCTGCGGGTGAAACTGCCCACAGCGGGCGAGCGCTGCAGCGTGCGCCAGTGGCTGCAGGGCCTGCTCGAGCGCAACATGGAGCTGCGCGAGTACGAATACCTGCCGCTGGTGAGCATCCAGGAGTGCAGCGAGCTGCCCAAGGGCCAGCCGCTGTTCGACAGTCTGTTCGTGTTCGAGAACGCGCCGGTGGAAGTTGCCGTGCTGGACCGTGCACAGAGCCTGAACGCCAGCTCCGATTCCGGGCGCACCCATACCAACTTCCCGTTGACCGCCGTCTGCTATCCGGGCGATGACCTGGGGCTGCACCTGTCCTTCGACCAGCGTTACTTCGATACCGCCACGGTCGAGCGCTTGCTGGCCGAGTTCAAGCGTTTGTTGCTGGCGCTGGCCGAGGGCTTCCAGGGGGATGTCAGCGAGCTGCCGTTGCTCGGTGAAACCGAGCGGCACTTTTTGCTCGACGACTGCAACCGCAGCGAGCAGGCCTACAGTCTTGAGCAAAGTTACGCCGAACTGTTCGAAGCACGGGTTGCCGCGCACCCGCAGCGGGTGGTTGCGCGGTGCCTGGAGCAAACGCTGAGCTATGCCGAGCTCAACCGCCAGGCCAACCGCCTGGGCCATGCGCTGATCGCCGCCGGGGTGGCGATCGATCAGCCGGTGGCATTGCTGGCCGAACGCGACTTGCCGTTGCTGGGCATGATCGTCGGCTGCTTCAAGGCGGGGGCTGGTTACCTGCCGCTTGACCCGGGCCTGCCGGTTACGCGCCTGCAACGTATCGTCGAACTGAGCCGCACGCCGGTGCTGGTGTGCAGTGCAGCCTGTGCCGAACAGGGGCGTGCCTTGCTCGACGAACTGAGCTGTGCCGGGCGCCCGAAACTGCTGGTCTGGGAGCAGATCCAGGGGGCAGTCGGGCCGGACGGCAACCCGGGCATCTATAGTGCGCCGGACAACCTCGCCTACGTGATCTACACCTCAGGCTCCACCGGGCTGCCCAAAGGGGTGATGGTCGAGCAGCGCGGCATGCTCAACAACCAGTTGAGCAAGGTGCCCTACCTGCAATTGGACGAGCAGGACGTGATTGCCCAGACCGCCTCGCAGAGCTTCGATATCTCGGTCTGGCAGTTCCTCGCCGCACCGCTGTTCGGTGCTCAGGTGGCCATCGTGCCGAACGCCATCGCCCACGACCCGCAAGGCCTGCTGGAGCACGTGCAGGCTACCGGCATCACCGTGCTGGAGAGCGTGCCTTCGTTGATCCAGGGCATGCTCGTCAACGAGCATCAACAGCTCGATGGCCTGCGCTGGATGCTGCCGACCGGTGAGGCGATGCCGCCGGAGCTGGCCTCGCAATGGCTGCAGCGTTATCCGCACATTGGTCTGGTCAATGCCTATGGCCCGGCCGAATGCTCGGATGACGTGGCGTTCTTCCGCGTCGATGCCGCCTCGACCCGGGGCAGCTACCTGCCGATCGGCACGCCGACCGACAACAACCGCCTGTACCTGCTTGGCGACGATCAGCAACTGGTGCCGCTGGGTGCCGTAGGTGAGCTGTGCGTTGCCGGTACCGGCGTCGGCCGTGGCTATGTCGGTGACCCGGTGCGTACTGCGCAAGCCTTTATCCCGCATCCGTTCGGTGCGCCTGGCGAACGTTTGTATCGCACTGGCGACCTGGCGCGTCGACGTACCGACGGTGTGCTCGAGTACGTCGGGCGTATCGACCATCAGGTGAAGATCCGCGGCTACCGCATCGAGCTGGGCGAGATCGAAGCGCGCCTGCATGAGCAAAGCGAGATTCGCGATGCGGCGGTGGGCGTGCAGGATGGGGTCAATGGCAAGCATCTGGTCGGCTATCTGGTGGCCAGCACTGCGGGTGCCGATACCAGCGTGTTGCTGGAGCAGGTCAAGCAGCGCCTGCGTGCCGAGTTGCCGGAGTATATGGTGCCTCTGCACTGGGGCTGGCTCCAGCAACTGCCGCTCAATGCCAACGGCAAGCTCGACCGCAAGGCCTTGCCGGCCATCGACATCGGCGCCCAGCACAGCCAGGCCTACCTGGCGCCGCGCAGCGAGCTGGAAACGACTCTGGCCAGCATCTGGGCCGAAGTACTCAAGGCTGAACGGGTCGGGGTGCGCGACAACTTCTTCGAGTTGGGCGGGCATTCGCTGCTGGCTACCCAGATCGCCTCACGGGTGCAGAAGGTGCTGCAACTGAACGTGCCGCTGCGGGCGATGTTCGAGTGCAGCACCGTCGAGGAACTGGCGACCTACGTCGAAGGCCTGAAGGCCAGTGAGCTGAGCGACGACAAGGTCGACCGTCTCAGTGACCTGATGGCCGAGCTGGAAGCACTGTAGGGCTTCAGGCCGGGGCAGGGCTGCTGCGCAGCAGGTCGTGCTTGAGCAAGGCGACCGAAGCCGCCAGCAGCACGGCGTCCTTGATCAGGAAGGACGTCGCTCCACCCATGGCCGGGAACCCGCCGGCGCTGTTCTCCCAGCCGCCAGGAGTGGTAAGGATCAGGGTCAGGGTTGTCAGGTAGGTGACCACCGAACCGAGCGCCCCGATCACTGCCACCCGCGGTTGCCAGATACCGGCCAGCAACGCCGCGCCAATCGCCCATTCCGCTACCCCCAGCGCATAGCTGGCACCTTGGATGCCAAAGGCCAGGTGCAGCCAGGACAACAGCGGGCTGTTATCGATCAGCGGGATCAACGCCTGGGCTTCGTAGTCGAACCACTTGGCATAGCCAAAACCGAAGAAGATCAGGATCAGGCTCCAGCGCAGCAGCTGGATATCCAGGGAGGAGCGGGTGAAACGGTCGAGGCAGGCAGGGCGGGTCATGGCAAGGTCCTGTGGTTGGATGAGGCAGGTATCCTGCAGACGCCTTGACCGCCCTGTTGTTACATCAGCCGGTCGCTCACCGCTTGCCGAGAATCTTGCCAAGCAGCTCCGGTCGCGGTGCGCCCTGCTGGGTTTGCAGCTGTTGCTGGTCGTCCAGGTAGAAAATTGCCGGCGTCGCTGACAGGCCGAGTTCTTCCATCACCGCCAGGTTGGCGTCGAGCTTGCTCTGTACGGCTTCGGGAATCTTGTCCAGGGCCTTGAGGGTGCTGGCCTTGCCGGCCTTCTCATGTTGCGCGAGGGCCTTGGCCGGGTCCTTGCTGGCCAGCAAGGTGGCTGATTTACCCGGGCTGTCCTCGCGAATGATGCCGACCATGATATGCCGCAATTGCACCTTGCCCGACTCGACCCAGGGCCGCGCCTGTTGCCAGAACATATTGCAGTATGGGCAGTTGGGGTCGCTGAACAAGTAGACGATACGCGGCGCGTCGGCCTTGCCGTCGGCGATCCAGGCGGTGTTCTCCATCTTCGCCCAGACTTCCTTGGCCATCGGTGCATACACCAGTTTTTCCAGCGGCGCCTGGCTCAGGTCCTTGCCCTGCTCATCGAACAGGCTGCCCACCAGCACGTGTTTGCCATCGGCAGTCAGGTACAGCGCCAGGCCGCGGTTCTGGTACTCGGCAGCATAGCCGCGCAGGCCATCGGGAGCGTTGAAGCTGCCTTTGATTTTCGCGCCTTTGGCCTCCAGTTGCTGGATGGCTTTGGGCAAGTCTTCAGCCAGCACCAGCTGGCTGGTCATCAAGCCCAGGGCCAGTGTGAGGGGCAGTTTCAGCAGAGATCGCATGCGACGTTCCTTGTGGGGGATGGGGCGGCAGGCGCGGGCGCGCGCTCGAAGGATTGCAGGGCATGGCTGAGGCTGGCCCGCGACAGCTCGCCGAGGTGGCTGCCGACCAGGCGGCCCTCGGCGTTGTAGAACAGGGTGGTGGGCAGGGCCATGGAGCCGACCTTCTGCGCCAGTTGGCCGCCGCTGTCGAATAGCACGTGGGAGAGGTTCAGGCCGGTGGTGGCAAGGAAGGTGACCACGGTTTGCGGCGCTTCGCCCTGGTTGACGAACAGGAAGGTGATGTCCGGGTAGTCGCCCTGGGCCTGTTGCAACACCGGCATCTCGCGCCGGCACGGCGGGCACCAGGTGGCCCAGAGGTTGATCACCAGTGGCTTGCCGCGGTATTCGGCAAGCTCAACGGCTTGGCCATTGGCCTTGCGCAGGCTCATCTCGGGCAGTTGCGTGCCTTGATCATAAAGATGGCTGGCCAGGCTGCCGAGCAACCAGAACAGACCACCACTGAGCAGGCCCCAACCCAGCGGCCGACGCAGGGCGGGGCGGCGGTAACCCTGCCACAGGGCACCGAGGGCCACGGCAACAAGCGCTGGCCAGAGCAGGAAACCGCCGTCACGCAGGTCGATGATCTGCAGCAGGTCGTCGCGGTACATCGACCAGTAGCTGATGACGAAGCCCAGGCGGGCGCTGAGCAGACCCAGCAGAAACAGGCCGAACAGTACCGACTCCGGGTTGTCGCCGCCATGCTTGGCGACGCGCCAGCCAACCAGGCTGGCCAGGGCCAGGGCGCAGATCAGCAGCAGGTGGTTCAGGGCCATGGTCAGCGGCCCGAGAGAAACTGTCAGCATCAGCCTTGGCTCCGGGTAGTGACCCAGTGTTGGAGGAAGTTCGCCGCATCGATTTCACCGGTGATGCGTCGGGCCCGGCGTTCGCTGCCCTCTGGGCCGATCCAGATCAGGCTGGGAGGGCCGGGGACCTGATAGCGCTGCAGCAACTCGCGGCTGGACGCTGCATCGGCAGTTACATCCAGGCGCAGCAAGCGTACGCCGTTCAGCGCCGCCAGCACATCGGCGCGGGCGAATACCTGTTTTTCCATGACCTTGCACGACACGCACCAGTCAGCATAGTAGTCGAGCATCACCCACTGGCCCTGGGCCTTGGCCGCCTCCAGCTCGCGCTGCAGTTCGGCCGGCTGGCTGACGGTGGTGAAGGCATCACGGTGAGCGCCAGGGGCTGTCGGGGCGGTGCTGGCGGTGAACGGTTGCAGCGGTTGCCAGGGGTCATTGCCACCGGCGGCAGCGCCGACGATCAACAGGCTGCCCCAAAAACCCAGCAGCAGCGACAGCGCGCGCAGCGGGCGCAGTGCCTGCATGGCCGGCCAGGCGGCCCAGGCCAGGGCGATCAGCCAGGCCCCGGCAAGGCCCAGCCATAGCGACGCTTCCAGTACCGCGCGCAAGGTATACAGGGCCATGGCCAGGAAGACAAAGCCGAACAGGCCCTTGACCCGGTTCATCCAGGCGCCCGGGCGGGGCAGGTAGCGGTTGCCGAGGGTGACCAGCAACAGCAGCGGCAGGCCCATGCCCACGCCCAGGGTGAACAGCACCAGGCCGCCGTGCACGGCGTTGCCGCTCTGGGCGATGTACAGCAGGGCGCCGGCCAGCGGTGCGGTCATGCACGGGCCCATCAACAGGCCCGACAAAGCTCCGAGCAAGGCGGCGCCATACAGGTTGCCGCCACGGGTGCCGTGCCCTGCACGCTCCAGGCGGTCACGAATCCACACCGGTAGCTGCAGCTCGAAAGCACCGAACATCGGCAGGGCCAGCAGCACGAACAGCCCGGCCAGGGTGCCCAGCAGCCAGGGTTGCTGCAACCAGGCCTGGAAGCTGGCGCCCAGCAGTGCGGCGACCACGCCCAGGGCGGCATACACCAAGGCCATGCTCAGCACATAGACACTGGCCAGCAACCAGCCACGGCGGGCACTGGCACCGCTGCCCAGTACCAGCCCGGCGAGAATCGGCAGCATTGGCAAGGAGCACGGGGTGAAGGCCAGCAGCAGGCCCAGGCCGAGAAAGGCCAGCAGGTTCCAGGCCAGGCTGGACTGCTGCAGGCCACCGGCCAGGGCCTGATCGCTGGCCTGGGGGGTGACAGTTGCGCCGCCCAGGCTGACCAGGCTGGTTTGTGGCGGGTAGCACAGCCCGGCATCGGCGCAGCCCTGCCAGCCCATGCGCAGCTCACCGTTGGCGCTGGCGGGCAGGATCAGTTCCAGTTCGCCACGGTATACCTGGGTTTCACCAAAATATTCATCGCTGTGGGGCAGGGCGGCGGGCAGCTGGGGCTGCTGCTCCGGCGCCAGGCCGTCGAATTTCAGGCGTTTCTGGTACAGGTAGTAGCCATCGGTGATTTGCCAGTGCAGGCGCATCTGCCCCGACTCCAGGCGTTCGCTGCTGAACACGAAGGCCTTGTTGACTGGCAGGAAATCGCTCTGGGCAAAGGGGTTGGCCTGGCTCAGGCCGCTTAGCAGGAACATCAGGGCAAACAGAAAAACGCGCATGTCGAAGCCTTGGCAATGCGATGAAGCGCTAACTCTGGCCCAGCCCGATTAACCGAAAGTTAACCCGGCAACCAACGGCTGTCGCCCGGGCCGCGACGGCTGCGCCTGGGCGCGGCATAATCCTGGGTTAATCCGCCTGGGCTTGAATAAGGCCTTTACTGACCGAGACCCCACCATGCACGTACTGCTCTGCGAGGATGATGACCTGATCGCCAGCGGCATCAGTGCCGGCCTGACCGCCCAGGGCATGACCGTCGACCGGGTGGCCAGTGCCGGCGCGGCCCAGGCCATGCTCCAGGCCGCGGCGTTCGACGTCATGGTGCTCGACCTGGGGCTGCCCGACGAAGATGGTCTCAAGCTGTTGCAGCGCCTGCGGCAGCAGGGCGAGTCGTTGCCGGTGCTGATCCTCACCGCCCGTGATGCGGTCACCGACCGCGTCGATGGCCTGCAGGCCGGCGGCGACGACTACCTGCTCAAACCCTTCGACCTGCGCGAACTGGCTGCACGCCTGCACACCTTGCTGCGCCGCGCTGCCGGGCGAGCGGTGAACATCATTGAGCACGGCCCGCTCAGCTACGACCCCAGCAGCCGCGAAACCTGCCTGGGTGGCCAGCCGGTCGACCTGTCGCGTCGCGAACAGGCGCTGTTGCAGGCACTGTTGCACAACCGTGGCCGGGTGCTTTCCAGCGAGCAGCTCAAGGACAGCGTTTACGGTTTTGGCGATGAGGTCGAGAGCAATGCCCTGAACGTGCATATCCATCACCTGCGGCGCAAGCTGGGCAACGGTATCGTCGAGACGGTGCGTGGCCTGGGTTATCGCCTGGGGCCGGCGCAATTGCCGCAGGAGCCGCAACCATGACCCTGCGTTTGCGCCTGACCCTGATCCTGGGTACCGCCTTCATCGTCATCTGGGTGCTGGCCGCGGCCTGGATGCTGCGCGACCTGCGCATGCAGATGATGTTTTCCCTCGACCAGCGCCTGGTGGCCTCGGCGCGCATGGTCGCCGGCCTGGTCGACCAGTTGCCGCAGCCGTTGTCGAGCAAGGGCGAGGGTACGCGCCTGAGCGCTGATCAACTGAGCGTCGATGGCATGGCCTGCCAGGTCAGCTCGCTGCGTGGCGAAATCCTCGCCCGCAGCCACAACAACGAGCAGCCCCTTGATGATCAGCGCAGCGGTTTCCACGACCAGACCATTGATGGTGCGCGCTGGCGCAGCTTTACCTATGCCCACGGCGATGTACGCATTACCACCGCTGACCGGCACCAGGAGCGCGAGGCACTGAACCGCTCGATTCTGCTAGCGGCTTCGGCGCCGGTGCTGATGGCATTGCTAGGCAGTCTCGGTTTGCTGTGGATGGGGGTTGGCAAGGGCCTGGCCCCGCTCAATCGCATGCGCGATGCCTTGCGCCGGCGCAGCCCGGACTCCCTCGAGCCGCTGCAGGTGCGCGGCCTGCCCAGCGAGTTGCAGCCGTTGCTGGAAACCCAGAACCAGCTGTTTTTGCGCATCGGCCAGACCATCGAGCGCGAACGCCGGCTGACCGACGATGCGGCCCATGAATTGCGCAGCCCGCTGACGGCAATCAAGACTCACCTGCAGGTGGCGCGAATGACCGACGGCGAAGTGCGCGAGCAGGCCCTTGAACATGCCGAGCAGGGCGCTGATCGCCTGCACCGGACCCTTGAGCAACTGTTGTTGCTGGCACGGGTGGAGGGTCGCCTGTCGTTTGAAGACGGACTGCAATGCAATGCCGAGCAGATTGCTCGCCAGGCGATTCAGGACACCGGCGTCGACAACGCCCGGCGTATTGATCTGCAGCTGGCGCCGGGCGCGGCCCAGGTCTACCTCGGGATGCCTACCCCGCTGGCGGTGACGGCATTGCGCAACCTGCTCGACAACGCCCTGCGTCATACCCGCGGAAGCGAACCCGTGGAGCTGGCGGTGCAGATGGACCAGGACCGGGTGGCATTCCTCGTGCGCGATCATGGCCCCGGCATTCCCGAGCAAGACATAGAACACCTGACCGAGCGTTTCTGGCGCCACAGCCAGAGTGGCGGTTGCGGGCTGGGCCTGGCCATCGTCCAGGCGATTGTCCAGCGTTGTGCCGGTAGCTTGCGCTTCGACAGCCGCAGCGACGGCTTGCGGGTGCTGCTGCATATTCCGCTGCGAGCGAACCCGGCCTGACTGGCCTGGGCAGCAGGACGCTGACAAAAATCCTCACAGGCGAGGGGCGAGCGGCTAAATCCTCGCTGCGCTGAAGCGTTTTTCAAGCGACAACAACCCGCACACCTCTGGCAACAGGCGCGTGACGGGCACATCCGCTTGCTTGCGAGGGTTTCCCCAGATGTCAGTCGCTACCAGCCTTGCCCAGGCGCTGCCGGTATCTTCAGCCGCAGACGCTCCTGAAACACTTTACGCGTTCGATGAGTCGCCGTTGCTCGCGCGGCAAAAACTGCAGGAATCCAATGCCCGCAGCTACCCGCGGCGAATCCCGCTGGCGCTCAAGCGCGCCCGTGGCATTTATGTCGAGGACGTCGAAGGGCGTCAGTTCATCGACTGCCTGGCCGGTGCCGGTACCCTGGCGCTGGGTCACAACCACCCGGTGGTGATCGAGGCGATTCAGCAGGTGCTGGCCGATGAGCTGCCGCTGCACACCCTGGACCTGACCACGCCGGTCAAGGACCAGTTCGTCCAGGACCTGTTCAGCCTGCTGCCGGAGCAACTGCGCAGCGAAGCGAAGATCCAGTTCTGCGGTCCGACCGGCACCGATGCGGTGGAAGCGGCGCTGAAACTGGTGCGCACCGCCACTGGACGCAACACCGTACTGTCGTTCCAGGGCGGCTACCACGGTATGTCCCAAGGCGCCCTGAGCCTGATGGGCAGCCTGGGGCCGAAGAAGCCGCTGGCTGCCTTGCTCGCCAATGGCGTGCAGTTTCTGCCTTACCCCTATGACTACCGCTGCCCCTTCGGGCTGGGCGGCGAGGAGGGTGTGAAGGTCAACCTGCACTACCTGGAAAACCTGCTGAGCGATCCAGAAAGCGGCGTGCAACTGCCGGCGGCGGTGATTGTCGAAGTGGTCCAGGGCGAAGGCGGGGTGATTCCGGCGGACATCGAATGGCTACGCGGTGTGCGGCGCATCACTGAAAAAGCCGGTGTAGCGCTGATCGTCGACGAAATCCAGAGTGGCTTTGCCCGTACTGGCAAGATGTTCGCTTTCGAGCACGCTGGCATCACTCCGGATGTGGTGGTGCTGTCCAAAGCCATCGGCGGCAGCCTGCCGCTGGCGGTGGTGGTCTATCGCCAGTGGCTCGACACCTGGCAGCCTGGCGCCCACGCCGGCACCTTCCGCGGTAACCAGATGGCCATGGCTGCGGGTTCGGCGGTGATCAATTACCTCAAGCGACATGACCTGTGCGCTCACGCCCAGGCCATGGGCGAGCGCCTGGTGGCCCACTTGCGCCGCTTGCAGGAGGTTTTTCCGCAGTTGGGTGATATCCGCGGGCGCGGTCTGATGCTGGGGGTCGAGCTGGTCGATCCAAAAGGGCAGGTCGATGCCCAAGGGCATCCAGCCGTCTGCCCGCGTCTGGCCCCCCTGGTGCAGCGCGAATGCCTCAAGCGCGGCCTGATTCTGGAGCTGGGCGGTCGTCAGGGCGCGGTGGTGCGCTTTCTGCCACCGTTGATTATCACTGCCGAGCAGGTTGATGAGGTGGCGGCACGTTTTGCTCGTGCTGTCGCTGCGGCGGTGGCCAGCCTGTAAACGGCCCAGGCATGTAAAAGCCCGGGGCAGTGCACCGGGCTTTTTTATGGCCCTCAGTCGAACGTGCGACCGGCGCGCCAGTAGCCCATCAGGGTCAGGGCGCTACGGTCCAGCCCGCGCTCGGTGATCAGGTAGCGACGGATGTTCATCACAGCGGCAGACTCGCCGGCGATCCAGGCATAGAAATCACCGCTGCCGGGTTTGGCCAGTTCCCAGAGGATCTGCCGGTCGATATCGACCTCCTCCAGTTTGACCTTCAGGCCTGCTCCGGCCACGGTGGGTGGAAGGCGTGCCAGTTCGCGGCTGGCGTGAATCATCGCTTCGCCATGGGTGCAGTGCAGTACATCGCGTGGCAACCAGCTGAGCTCGGTCGCCGGGCTGCAAGCCAGATCAAGGCAATCGGCTTCGCCAGGCACTTCGATAAAGGCCTGGACTGCCACCTCGGGCAGGTCCCTGGCGATTTGTTCGAGTATGCCGGCAATTGCCGGCAGGGCGGTTTCATCGCCGATCAGCAACAGGTTGCGCAGAGCCTTGGGCGGGCGCCACTCATAGCCGCCCGGATCACCATCGAAGGCCAGGTTCGGGGCCACCATCTGCAAGCGATCGCCGATCCTGGCCTGGCTCGCCCAGGTCGAGGCGGGGCCATTGACGCCGTGCAGGACAAACTCGACATCCACCTCCTGCGCTTCGCGGCGCAGCGCCCGAATGGTGTAGGTGCGCATCGGCGGGCTCTGCTCGGCGCTCAGGCCACGGCGGGCATCCTGCCAGGAGCCGTGCTTGGGCAACTGCGGTGGCTGGCCATTCGCAGAGGGGAAGAAAATCTTGATGCGCTGATCGGCGGCCAGGCTGTGCATTTGCGCGACATCCTCACCGCTGAAGACGAAACGCGTGAGCGACGGGCTGAGCGCGATGATGGCTTTGAGCTGAACATCGAACAGGCGGTAGGCGCTGGCTTTGGCGGGTTTGCCGGCCAGCTTGCGCAGACCATTGCCCAGGGCGTTGGTCAGTGAAGTGGAGGCGGACATGGGCGGTACCTCTGGCAAGGGGGGTACCTGGAAAACGAAACGCCTGGCTGCTGAATTAGCCGACGGCCGCCGCGGTTAAATTTCCCTCGCTAGCATACGTCCTAGCTTGGATAAGGCCTGCTTCATGGCTGATACGGGTAGGACGATGACGATTTCGCGACGAGGATTCATAGCAGGCCTGGCAGTGGCGGGCGCGACCGTGCCAGCCGCCTATTACGCGCACAAGCAACTGACCCATGATCCAGAAGACGACATCGTTACCCCGGGTGAGGCCAGTGTCGAACTGGCCGATGCTGCCGGCCAGCAATTGGCCGATCAGTTGCGCGGGGTCTGGGAGCTGCGTTTCGCGGGTGCCGACGGCGGCTTGGCAGGCGTCCCCCGGGAAGGCGTGCTGATGTACCTGGACGTCGCTGCCAAGGGCCGCGGCCTGCGTGGGTACGTGGACAGCGAAAGCGTCCTGGGCAGCGATGCGCCGGCAGCCTACCGGGTGCTGGGTGATCTGGTCGGTGCCTCCACGGCCTCGGTGCGCTGGCGGCTGATGAGCACTCAGGGTGGGCCTGGCTACGAATGTTCAGCCAGCCTGGACGAGGTCTGGGGCAGTTTCGGCAATGCCGGCAGCGGCACGCTCAGCGGCCGCTTGCAGCCGCTGGATCGCTCGATGGCCTTGCCCCTGGCCGACAGCCATTTCGTCGCGGTCAAGCGCCTGTTCCCCGAAGCCCGTGAACGCTTGCCCTACACGCCGCAGTTGCAGGCTTGGCTGATCAGCGCCGAGCACCGTTTGTTCCATCAGCTCTGGCATGCAACCCGTGACAAGTGGCACCGGCTGTCTGAAGAAAAGCACGGTGCCTTGCGCGGCCTGGGCTGGCAGCCCGGCCCGCGTGACAAGGAGCGTGATGCCCGTGGCCCGCGCAAGCACCGCAATGGCTCGGGCGTGGACTTTCTGTTCATGCACCGGCACATGCTCGGTACCGCCCGGTCAATGCAGGACCTGCCGTCGTGGACGCATTTCCCCTTGCCGCAACCGAGCGTCGAGCTCGACCGCCAGGGCTTTGCGCGCTACTACGACAATCACGACGGCTACTGCGTACCGCCAAGCTGGCGGGCGCCGGGCGACAATGCCTACGGGCAGTGGGTGTCGGCGATCAAGGCCGGCGAGACGTTCTGCAGCAACTTCCAGGTCTGGGAGTCGCAGTACCAGGACCCGCTGTACCTGTCGAGACTGACCCTCGGGGCGTTCGGCTCGGAGCTGGAAATGAACCTGCACGATTGGCTGCACATGTGCTGGGCCTCGGTGCCGCGCGATCCGGTCAACGGCGCGCCGGTGCCTTTTGCCCGTGATCCGGCCGATTTTGCCGGGCGCTGGTACGGAGCAGAAAACGACTTTCTCGGCGACCCGTTCTCGTCCCATGTGAATCCGGTGTTCTGGGGCTTTCACGGCTGGATCGATGACCGCATCGAGGACTGGTACCGCGCCCATGAGCGCTATAACCCGGGGCAGGTGCGGCGCCTTGAGGTCAATGGCGTGCAGTGGTTTGCCCCGGGACGCTGGGTCGAAGTCGATGACCCGTGGTTGGGGCCGGTGACCCATGGTTGCAGCACTACGCCAGGGATGTTCCCGGGCAAATCGGTGGAAATGGATGTCGAGACCATGAAGCTGGCCCTGCGCATTACCTTTGGCGACGACGACAAGATTGGCGACCTGGTACGCCGGGTACCGCAACGGCCCTGGTATGCGCGGCATCTGTCATTGCGCGGGATTGTTTCCTGATTCCTTGTGTTGGGCCTGCTTTGCAGGCCATCGCCGGCAAGGCCGGCTCCCACAGGGTTTGTGCAGGCAGGTCAATGATTTAGCGAACCACCTGCCATCCGCCACCTAATGCCTTGTACAGCGCCACGCTGCCTTGCAACCGGGCCAGGCGCAGTTGTACCTGCTGGTCCTGGGCTTGATACAGCGTGCGTTGGGTTTCCAGTACTGTCAGCAGGGTCTCGGCACCCGCCTGGTAGCGGCGCTCAGACAGTCTGAAAGCGATCTGCGCCTGCTCCACTTCCTCATCCTGCGACTGGCGCTGCTGGTCGACGCCACTGATGCCATTGATGGCCCTTTCGACATCGGCAAAGCCGTTGATGATGCTGCTGCGGTAATTCTCCAGCAGTTCATCCTGCTTGGCGCGGGCTTTGTCGCGTTCGGCGCGCAAGCGGCCGTTGTTGAAGATCGGCGCAGCCAACCCGGCACTCAAGGTGTAGTAGGGGCTACGCATCACCTGGGCAAAGGTATCGGCGCCTGAACCCAGGTCGGCGCCCAGGGTCAGGCTCGGCAGCATCGCCGCGCGGGCCACCCGCACGTCTGCCTGGGCGGCGGCCAGGCTGGCTTCGGCGGTGGCAATATCCGGACGGCGGCTAAGCAGCTCGCTGGGCACCCCGCTGCCGATTTGCGGCCAGTTCAGGCGGGTGATCGATTCTTCAAGGGCGGGCAGCGCCTGCACCGGCTCGCCGAGCAAGGTCGCCAGGGTGATGCGCGCCTCCTGCAACTGCTGCTCGAACAGTGGTACCTGGCGTTGCTGGCCGGCAACCAGGCTGCGTTGCTGGGCCAGTTCCAGGGCGGTGGCCGAGCCGGATTGATAGCGGGTTTCGACCAGGCGCAGGACATCCTCGGCATTACTCAGATTGAGGCGGGCAATATGCACCTGTTCTCGCAGGGCCAGGCTCTGCAGGTAGCTGTTGGCGACGCCGCTGAGCAGGGTCAGTTCGACGGTCTGGCGATCGAAACGGCTGGCATCCAGGTTGAACAGGGCGCTGTCGCGTGCGGCAGTCTTGCCGCCCCAGAAGTCCACTTCGTAGCTGGCGCTCAAGCGGGTGCCGAACGAGGTGCTGGTGCGTTCGCGACTGCTGGCATCGAGCTGGTCGAAGCCGTTGCCATGCAGCAGGCGTTGGCGTCTGGCATCGAGGCCGAACTTGAGCTCGGGCAACAACGGCGCGCCGGCAATGACCGCCGAAGCCTGGGCCTGGCGAATACGCGCTGCGGCAGCGGCCAGGTCGAAGCTGTTGCGCCTGGCCTGTTCGATCAGTTGATCAAGCGCGGGGCTGGAGAACTGCCGCCACCAGTTCTCGTGGGGCAGCGGGGTGCTGGTCGCCTGGCCTTGCCACTGCGCTGGCGCCTGCAGGCCGCTCGAAAGTGTAGGGGCGGTCGACGTGCAGGCGGCAAGCACCAAACTGATCGACAGGAAACTGAGACGGCTGGGCAGGTTCATGGATTATTCGCTGGTTAGGGCTTTGACCGGGTCGAGGCGGGCGGCTTTGCGGGCCGGCATGAAACCAAACACCACGCCGGTGATCACTGCACAGGCAAAGGCGCCGAGCACGGCGGGCAAGGAGAAGGCCACGGCAATATCGGCCAGGAGCAACACGCCGCCAATCAACAGCGCCAGGGCAATGCCGGTGACGCCGCCGACCATCGACAGCAGCACCGCTTCACTGAGGAACTGGCGCAGTATGTCGCGCTGGCGCGCACCGGTGGCCATGCGGATACCGATCTCGCGGGTGCGCTCGCGCACGGTCATCAACATGATGTTCATCACCCCGATGCCGCCGACCAGCAACGAGATCGCGGCGATCGAGCCAAGCATCAGTGACAGGCTGTTCTGGGTGCGCGCTTCAGCCTGGATCAGTGCGGCATCGTTGGTCAGTTCGTAGTCGTGCTTGCCGTGGTGGAGCTTGCGCATCAAGCGGTCGATGGCCGCTTCGGTGTCGGCAACCCGGCGTGAATCGGCGGCGGCGATGGTCACGTACTCCGGGTCGCGGCTGCCGAACAGGCGGATGGCGGCGGCCGAGTAGGGCACCACGATACGCTCGTCGCTGTCCTGATCGCCCGAGCTTGCGCCTTTGCCGGCGAGAATGCCTACCACCTGGAAGGGCACGTTCTCGACCAGGATGTACTGGCCGATGGGATCAATACCGGCACCGAAGAGTTTCTCGCGCACCTTCTGGCCGATGACCGCCACGGCCGCCGCGCTCTGTTCGTCGGCTTCGGTGAAGAAGCTGCCCTCGACCACCGGCCAGTTGAAGATCTCGGAGAAGTAGGTGTTGTTGCCGCCGACATAGAACTGCTGGTTGTTGTTGCCGTAGCGCACCATCAACGAGTTGCCGATCACCGGCATGATCATCTTCACCTGGGGCAGGCTGGACACCGCGGCAACGTCATTGAGGGTGATGACGCCAGCCGGTTCGCGCAAGGTGGGCGCGCTGCCGCTGAGATAAAGGATGTTCGAGCCGAAGGCGGCCATCTGCGCCATGACCTGGCGCTTGCTGCCTTCGCCGACCGCCAGCATGACCACCACCGAGGCTACGCCGATGACGATTCCGAGCAGGGTCAGGGCAGTACGGAAGCGGTTGATCCACATGATCCGCCACGCCGCCTGCAGGGCTTCGACCAGCTCGCCTTTCCAGGCGCCGCTTGCGGTTGCGCCCTGATCCAGGCGCTGGCGCAGGTCTTCGGCCTGCAAGCCAGGGGCGGTGGGGGCAGGGCTGTTTTGCGATGCCGCCGAGTCACTGAGCACCAGCCCGTCACGAATCTCGATGACCCGGTTGGCCCGCGCTGCAACTTCGCGGTCGTGGGTAATCAGGATCACCACATGACCCTGACTGGCCAGTTCGTCAAGCAGAGCCATGACCTCGGCACCGCTCTGGCTGTCCAGCGCGCCGGTCGGTTCGTCGGCAAGGATGATGTGTCCGCCGTTCATCAGCGCACGGGCAATCGACACCCGTTGCTGCTGGCCGCCGGATAATTGGTGCGGACGGTTGCCGGTACGGCTGGCCAGGCCCAGGCGGTCGAGCAAGGCAGCGGCGCGGGCATGGCGCTCGACGGCGGGCGTGCCGGCGTAGATCGCCGGCATCTCGACGTTCTCCTGCGCCGAACCCGAGGCAATCAGGTGATAACCCTGGAAGACGAAACCGAAAGCTTCGCGGCGCAGCCAGGCCAGCTCATCACTGTCGAGCTCGGCGACGTCCTTGCCGGCGAAGTAATAGTTGCCCGAAGTGGGGCGGTCCAGGCAGCCGAGGATGTTCATCAGTGTCGACTTGCCGGAGCCGGAGGCGCCGACAATGGCAACGAACTCGCCGGGGTGAATGGCCAGGCTGATGCCGCGGACCACCTCAACCTTGGGCGTATCGACGCCGCCATAGGACTTGCGGATATCGCGCAGTTCAATCAGGGGAGTGGACATTCAACCCCCGCTCGCGGCAGGTGCGCCGATCAGCAGGCGCTCGCCTTCGGCCAGGCCGTCGAGCACCTGCACCCGCAGGCGGTCGCTCAATCCGGTGCGCACCTGGCGCTGGTTGACCTTGCCGTTGCTGTCGAGCACCTGGGCGATGCGCAGGTCATTGCCATCGGCGTGTTCATCCAGTGCCGCTACCGGCACCGTCAGGACCTTGCTGGCCTGCCCGGCGACAAAGAACACCTGGGTGGTCATCTCCGCCATCAGGGCGTTGTCCGGGTTGTCGACATCCAGCAACACGGTGTACAGCACCACTTTGCTGCTGGCGCCACTGCCACTGGAACTGTTCGGACTGCCGCCGCCCTGGCTGGACTGGTCCAGGGGTTTTGGCGGCACCGGCAGGATTTGCCGCACGTTGCTGGTCCAGCGGCGCTTGCCGCCGGCCAGGGTGGTGAAGTAGGCCGGCATGCCAGGTTTGACATGACCGATATCGGCTTCGGAGACCTGAGCCCATACGGTCATCGGCGATAACTTGGCAATGCGCAGGATCAGCGGAGTTTGCTGCTGGGCGTTGAGGGTCTGGCCTTCGCGGGCATCAACGGCGACCACGGTGCCGGACATCGGTGCGTAGATCCGCGTGTACCCCAGTTCGGCTTCGTCGCTACGCAGGTTGGCCTGTGCCTGGCGGATCTGTGCGCGGTACATGTCGATGCGCGCCTGGGTCACCTTGAGCTGGGCCTGGGCGCTTTGCACGTCTTCATTGCGGGTCGCGCCCCCGGCAGCCAGGTGGCGTTGGCGCTGGTACTGTTGCTCGGCCAGTTGGTACTGGGCTTTCTGCTCATCGAGCTGGGCCTTGAGGTTGTCGATCGAGAAACGCCCGGCATCGAGTTTTGCCTGCTGGGTCGAGGGATCGATTTCCACCAGCAATTGACCTTCCTTGACCTGATCGCCCACTTCTACATGCAGCTTGCGGATTTGTCCGGACGCTTGCGCACCGACATCTACGTAGCGCCTGGGTTGCAGAGTGCCCAGGGCGGTGACACTGCTTTCGATATCGCCGCGGGTCACTGCTACCGTGCTGTGCGGGTCGCCGCCAGTGGGCAGGGTTTTCCAGGCGAGCAGGGCGCCCAGGCTGAGCAGGCCCAGGCCGCAGAGCAACAGGCGACGGGTGTTGGAGAAGCGTCTCATGCGGGGTTTCCAGCCAGAAAGAGTGGCCCGTGACTACAGCCTGTCGCCCTATCACGACAGGCACGGGAAGCTCCCAGATAAACGAGGTGATTAGCGCAGAATTTACCGGGAATGGTTCTGAGCTTGCTGAGAATAATTATAATTTGTATTATTGCATACTGCCATCATCCTTATCCGCTCACCCTTGAGTCAGAGAATTCCCTTCGATGTCGCGGTCAGGTGCTGTGTTGGAAAACTACTATCGCGAACTGGTGAGTTTCCTTTGTGCTCGTCTGGGAAATCGGCAGGCAGCCGAAGACATTGCTCACGATGCCTACATCCGCGTGCTTGAACGCAGCGGTGGCAGTGAAATCGAACACCCGCGGGCGTTTCTCTACCGCACAGCCCTGAACCTGGTGATCGATGGCCATCGGCGTGGCCTGCTGCGTCAGGTCGAGCCGCTTGAAGTGCTCGACAGCGATGAACGTTTCTTTTCCCCCGCGCCGTCCCAGAGCATGGACCTGAACCAGCGCCTGGAGTTGATGCAGCGCGCCCTGGCCGAACTCAGCCAGCCGTGCCGCGAAAGTTTCCTGTTGCGCAAGCTCGATGGCTTGTCGCATCCGCAGATCGCCGAGCGCCTGGGTATTTCGCGCAGTGTGGTGGAAAAACATATTGTTAACGCCATGAAACACTGCCGGCTGCGCATGCGCGATTGGGAGTCGCAGTAGGCGGTGTGCGTGGGAATTTGTGAAAATTCCGTAGAGGCGTTGCTTGATTTATGTCGATTTCCCGACAACTATCAGTAAAGACCCTTTATCTGGCGAAGTGCCCGCCAATAGCCTGCAATTGATGATCTGGCGCAGTATGGTCAAGGAACGTCGTTAACGCTCTCAGCCTTGGTCATAAACGATGCCGAACAAATCGCTGCGGATCCTGATTGCCGACGAGCACCCAAACCAGTTGCTGCAACTGGAGCGGATGCTCAATGGCATGGGCTATTACCGCATCGCTCCGGTCGAGAGCTTCGAAGATTTGCAGCGTCTGGTGCAGAGCGCACTGCAACCGTTCAATCTGCTGCTGGGCAATATCGACCTGGCCAGCCATGCCGGGGTCGACCTGGAGCGGTTTTGCCGGGTCAATCCACAGATCCAGCACGCCTTGTTGTACGAGTCGCAACATCTGAAGATCCCCTCGATTCCCGACAGCCAGCGCCGGGCAGTGAATATCAGCCTGCCCAAGGTCCCGGACAACGAGACCATTCAGTCCTTCATGAACATCATCGACTCGCCCCAAGTGATCGGGCGCCTGCCCGGCATCCCCGAGCACGCCCCCCTCCAGGGCTATGCCCCGCGGCGGATGAACTTCGCCCAGACCGCGTTTTCCCGTCAGTCCTGAGCCTGGACCGGCCTTTGCGCTGGGTATGGCCGGGCGGCTTTTGCTATCCTCTGGCGTTTGCCCTGACGCGCGCGATCGCGCAGGCTCCGATCACTTGCGGATACCTCTATGACTGCCACTGACCCTGCGCGCCCGCTGCGGCTGTCGCGCAGCGACCACAAGACCCTGGGCCTGGCAGCCCTGGGCGGGGCGCTGGAGATCTACGATTTCATCATCTTCGTGTTCTTCGCCCTGACCCTGAGCCAGTTGTTTTTCCCACCGCAGATGCCCGAATGGCTGCGTTTGCTGCAGAGCTTCGGCATCTTCGTCACCGGTTACCTGGCGCGGCCGCTGGGCGGCATCCTGATGGCCCATTTTGCCGACCACCTGGGACGCAAGCGGGTGTTCAGCCTGAGTATCCTGATGATGGCCTTGCCGTGCCTGCTGATCGGCGTGATGCCCACCTACGCCGATATCGGCTACGCGGCGCCGCTGATCCTTTTGGCCTTGCGCATCCTTCAGGGCGCGGCGGTAGGGGGCGAGGTGCCAAGCGCCTGGACCTTCGTCGCCGAGCATGCGCCAGCCGGGCGGCGCGGTTATGCCCTGGGCTTCCTGCAGGCGGGGCTGACCTTCGGCTACCTGCTCGGCGCCTTGACCGCCACGGCGCTGGCGCAACTGTTCAGCCCGCAGGAAATCCTCGATTACGCCTGGCGCTATCCATTCCTGCTCGGCGGCGTGTTTGGCGTGATCGGTGTGTGGCTGCGCCGCTGGTTGAGCGAGACGCCGGTGTTCCTGGCCTTGCGCGAGCGCCGTGACCAGCCGCCTGCATTCCCCCTGCGGACTGTCTTGCGCGAGCATCGCCGCGCCTTGATCCCGGCCGCGCTGCTCACCTGCGTGCTGACCTCGGCGGTGGTGGTGCTGGTAGTCATCACCCCGACGGTGATGCAACAGCGCTTTGGCATGAGCGCCGGGCACACCTTCGCCTTGAGCAGCATGGGCATCGTCTTCCTCAATATCGGCTGCGTGCTGGCAGGCTTGCTGGTCGACCGTATCGGCGCCTGGCGTGCCTTGATGATCTACAGCCTGCTGCTGCCACTGGGTATTGCCGGCCTCTATGCCAGTCTGGTCGGTGGCTGGGGCTGGACCGGCATGGCCTACGCCCTGGCCGGACTGGCCTGTGGGGTCGTCGGGGTCGTGCCGTCGGTGATGGTCGGGTTGTTCCCGGCGCAGATTCGGGTGTCGGGCATTTCCTTCACCTACAACATTGCCTACGCCTTGTGGGCAAGTACCACTCCGTTGCTGCTGATTGCCCTGATGCCGTGGAGCCCATGGGTGTGCGTGGGCTTCTGTCTGATCATGGGGGCGGTGGGCTTGCTGACGGCGATGTACTTCGGTGCGCGAGAAGCGACTACCTTCGAAGACGAAGCTGTACGCTGCTGAATTGCGGCCATTGAAAAGCCCCCTGGCCACTACGGCGAGGGGGCTTTTTTATTTACCGGCAGACTTACATGTTCGGGTAAGTCGGGCCGCCGGCGCCTTCCGGGGTGACCCAGGTGATGTTCTGCGAAGGGTCCTTGATGTCACAGGTCTTGCAGTGCA
>RCUI01000087.1_pt1 | contig 34386 bp, 29 predicted proteins | sample 2166121 | NCBI WGS metagenome assembly RCUI01 (sample SAMN09932700, study PRJNA488358) | compost metagenome | feature: garden; material: soil; isolation source: compost soil in succinic acid-enriched culture | place: Germany: Experimental Botanical Garden Goettingen | collected 2016-01-27
GACTGGTCCGAGCGCGGCGCCGAGGACAGCGCACAATCGATCGCCGACCGCGCCACCATCGCCTTTACCCAGCTCAAGGACGCCATTGCCTATTCCGTACTGCCACCGCCGGTGGACGGTTTGGGCACCTCCAGCGGTTTTGAGTTCCGTCTGCAGGATCGCGGCGGCATGGGCCATGTGGCACTGATGGCCGCGCGGGACCAGTTGCTGGCCGATGCCGAGAAAAGCCCGGTACTGGTCAACGTGCGCGAAAGCGCTCTGGCCGAGAGCCCGCAGGTGCAATTAGAGGTTGATCGCAAGCAGGCTAACGCTTTGGGCGTATCGTTTGCCGACATCGGCAATGTGCTGAACACGGCGGTCGGCTCCAACTATGTCAACGACTTCCCCAACCAGGGGCGCATGCAACGTGTGGTCGTGCAGGCTGAAGGCGACCAACGCGCTCAAGTTGACGACCTGTTGAAGATTCACGTGCGCAACAGCAGCGGCAAGATGGTCCCGCTGTCTGCCTTCGTGCAGGCCAAATGGGTCAGTGGCCCGGTGCAATTGACCCGTTACAACGGCTACCCGGCTGTTGCTGTGTCGGGCGAACCGGCGCCGGGCTACAGTTCGGGTCAGGCGATGGAGGAGATCCAGCGCCTGGTCGATCAGTTGCCCGTGGGGATGGGGCTGGAATGGACGGGCCTGTCGCTGCAGGAGCGGCTCTCAGGCTCACAGGCACCGATGCTGATGGCGCTGTCGTTGCTGGTGGTGTTCTTGTGCCTGGCGGCGCTGTATGAAAGCTGGTCGATACCCACTTCGGTGCTGCTGGTGGTGCCGCTGGGTGTACTGGGAGCGGTGATTGCCGTGAGCTTGCGCGGTATGCCCAACGATGTGTTCTTCAAGGTCGGCTTGATCACCCTGATCGGCCTGTCGGCGAAAAACGCAATTCTGATCATCGAGTTTGCCAAGAGCCTGGTCGATGAAGGCCATGACCTGGTCGAGGCGACGGTGCAGGCCGCGCGCTTGCGCTTGCGTCCAATTGTCATGACGTCGCTGGCGTTTATCCTCGGTGTGGTGCCGCTGGCCATTGCCAGTGGTGCCAGTTCGGCCAGCCAACAGGCGATCGGTACTGGGGTGATCGGCGGCATGCTCAGTGCCACCTTGGCGGTGGTCTTCGTGCCGGTATTCTTTGTTGTGGTCATGCGCCTGACCGGCAAGCGTCGGGCTCAAACCGACAAGCCCCAGGCGGCGACTGAACAGCACTGATCTGGACAGACGGCGGCGTGCGTGGGAAGGTGAACAGCTGCCATAGCCTGGAACCTGACTAATGCCCGCCGCCCGCCCCTCCTGTTCCATACTTCTGCTCGCGGGTGGCCGCGGCCAGCGTATGGGCGGCCAGGACAAAGGCCTGCTGGCCTGGAATGGCAAACCACTGATTGCCCATGTGCAGGCAGTGGTACGCCCCTTGACCGATGACCTGATTATCTCCTGCAACCGCAACCAGGCGCAGTACCGGCCTTACGCCGATCAATTGGTGGGTGATGCTGAAGGTGACTTTCCCGGGCCGCTGGCCGGGGTACTGGCGGGGCTTGCAGTGGCTCGACACCCCTGGATGCTGGTGCTGGCCTGCGATGCGCCATTGATCGACACCGCGCTGATTACCGATCTATTGAGTCAAGCCAACGATCAGGGCCACGCGGCGATGATCCGCCAGGGCGGCTTCTGGCAGCCGATGTTCAGCCTGATTCCCTGCGCCTTGCGTGACGATCTAGAGCAGGCCTGGCAACAGGGTGATCGAGGCATTCAACGGGCGTTGCTCAAGCACCCGGTGCGGGCGCTGGAGTACCCTGAGGATGACCGGCGGTTGAGCAACTTCAACACCCCGGAATTTCTTCAATAGTCACACACGCCTTACCTGTAGCCGCTGCCGCCAGGCTGCGATCGGGCGCGTAGCGGCCGTAATTCAGAGCCATCAAGGTGACAGGATCACGACTGCTTTGCAGCCGCTCGCAGCCTGGCGACAGCGGCTACAGGGCAATCGAGAGCATCAACGCAGCCGCGAGCGTATCCGCTGACAGACATTGAGCACCTGCTGCACCTCGCTCTCGCCAAGGTCGATCTTGCAAGCCATGCTGTTGAACACCTTGGCGGCTTCGGCCTTGAGTTCACGGCCTTTGTCGGTCAGCAGCAGGTTGCGCCGACGGCGGTCCGTCGGGTCGAGGTACACGGTGATAAAACCATTATCGGCCAGGCGTTTGACAATCGGCGTCAACGTCCCCAGGTCGAACAGGGTCAATTCACTCAGGGCGCTGATCGAGACGTCGTCCTTACCCCACAAACCGGCCATCACCAGCAATTGCGGGTAGGTAATGCCACGCTGTTTCAGGGGTTCGGCATAATCGCGAACCATGGCATTGGCAGTCGAGTACAACGAAAAGCACAGCATTTTTTCGAAGTCGAAGGTCGGGTCAAGCATGCCCACCTCCCTTGACCCGACTAAACGGCTGCAAGGTGGTTTCTGTTTTATTGTGCAAGGACAGGTAACTCATGCTGGATTCGCGAGAATCGTGGGTATAACCGCTTATCAGTTGTGGTTGGCCACAGCATCGGCAATCTTGCCGCGCAAAGCCGAAATCGTATCGCGGTAATCGTGCTGGGCGAAGATTGCCGTACCGGCAACAAACATGTCAGCGCCTGCGGCCGCCACCTGACCAATGGTGTCCAGATTGACCCCACCGTCGACCTCCAGGCGGATAGGGCGGCCACATTCATCAATCAGCTTGCGCGCTGCGGCAATCTTGGGCAACACCTGCGGGATGAAACGCTGACCACCAAAGCCTGGGTTGACCGACATCAGCAGAATCAGATCAAGCCGGTCAAGCAGGTAATGAGCCGCGTCCAGGGTGCTGGCAGGGTTGAACACCAGACCGGCCTTGCAGCCAAGATCCTTGATCAGTTGCACAGAACGGTCCAGGTGCTGGGTCGCCTCCGGATGAATCGAAATGTAATCAGCGCCCGCCTCGGCAAATGCCTGGATCATGCTGTCTACGGGTGTGACCATCAGGTGCACATCAATCGGCGCGGTAATTCCGTGGCTGCGCAAGGCCTTGCAGAACTGTGGGCCCATGGTCAGGTTGGGCACATAGTGGTTATCCATGACATCGATATGGATGACATCGGCACCGGCGGCCAACACTTGCTCAGCTTCTTCGCCCAGGCGGGCAAAATCGGCTGCCAGTATCGACGGTGCAATCCAGAACTCTTTCACGTACGTACTCCATTACTCGTTGACTAAGCGTTGTCGCGATCCCGACTCACCTCGCCCGAAGGCCAGATTGAGCTGTTCGATCAACGCCGGTGTAGGGGCATCGAGATGAAAATGATGACCGCCATCGTGCCACTGCACCCGAGTGTGCGGGGGCAAGGCATTTTTGCGTTTGTCGAAGGCACTCCCGGCAAACAATCCCTGATGGCCGAGCAGCAGGTGCAATGGACAGGTTATTTGCTGCAAGAACTCACAGGCCTGACGCTCGGTCAATTGCAGCGGCTCAGGTAACACCAGCCGTGGGTCATGACGCCAGCGATAGCCATGCCCCAGATTGACCAGGTCTCGCATGGCCAACAAGCGTGCGCCTTCCGCGCTGAGGCTGGCGCCAGTGCCGCTACGGCGCTCGTTGATGGCCATTTCCAGACTACTGAATTGTGCCTCTTGCGGCCCGCTGAATCCGTTCAGACGCGTTCGCAGGGCCAAGCGCAACAGGCGCTGAGCCTTGCGCATATGCTCGACGGTGTTACCGTCGTCGACCGTAAACGGCGCACCCATGCCATCGATAAACACCAAGGTGTCGATGCAACGGTTCATCGCTGCCAGAATCGAGGCCACACCGGTGCCCATGGAATGGCCGAGCACGGAAAAACGCTTCCAACCCAGGCACTCGACCAGCGCATTCATGTCGTCGGCATGCTCCCACAAGTAGTAACCGCTGTCGGCCCGACGGTGTTGGGAGCGACCGTGACCGGCCAGATCCGGGGCCACGACAAAACGATCGCGCAGCAAGGGGGCGATACGCTCGAAAGAGGCCGCGTTGTCCAGCCAACCATGCAGGGCGAGCACCGGCGGGTCACTTTCATTGCCCCAGGTTCGCAAGGCGAAGTGATTACCGTTGACGTCCAGCGATTGCTCACGCCCGATATGGCCCAGACTCATGGATAGCTCTCCTCGTGCAGGCGACGCGCCGTGGCCTTCATCCCACCACCAGCCGCTGTCCGATACGTGCCGAGTGCTGTAACTGCTGCAGATCAACCTTGCCATTGGCGGTGCGTGGCAAGCTGCTTTCGATCACGATCGACAACGGCACCTTATGCGTCTCCAGACCATGGCGGCAGCGTTCGAGCACTTGTTCGGCACTAAGGCTTACACCTTGCCCCAAGGTGATAAATGCGCACAGCCCCTCTCCGACCGAGGCATGTTCGATTCCAACCACAGCAGCGGCTTCGACACCATCAATCGCGTAGAGGAAACCCTCCACTTCACTGGGGCTGACCTTCATGCCACGCGACTTGATCACGTGGTCCATGCGTCCGCGAAAATACAGGTAACCGTCCTCATCGAGGCTGCAGTAGTCGCCGGTGTACAGCACGCTTTCCCCCGGATAGCGCCCAGGCTTGAGCTTGAGCGCGGTGGCCGCCGGGTTGCGCCAATAGCCGGCCATGACCGTGGCACCACGAATCACCAACTGGCCCACCTGGTGGGGTTGATCAATTCGCTGACCGTCCTCATCCACCAGCCAAAGCTCGGTATTAGGGATAGCGATGCCGACGCTGCCCGGTTTACTGTCGATGTCTTCAGGGGGCAAATAGGTACAGCGTTTGCACTCGGTCAAGCCATACATGGAAAAGATCTGCGCCAAGGGAAACAGCGCCTTCATCTGAGCGATGTGCGGCGCTTTGAGCGCAGCCCCAGTGTTGGTCACCATACGCACCCCGGCAAACGTTGCCTCACGCTTGTGGGCGTATTCGTGCAGCAGGGTGAGCATGGTCGGTACGAACGGGATCACCGTGACCTGATACTGACGAATTTTGCGAATCAGGAAAATCGGCCAGGTAAACTCCTTCTCCAACACCAAAGTAGCTCCAGCGCTGATCGCCATAATCATCTGGTACAGGCCGTAGTCAAATGACAACGGCAGTGAACAAAGCACGTTGTCACTGTCGTTGTAACCAAGGTAGGTGTGCAACGACGCCAGTGCCGCGAGCATGTTGCGGTGGGTCAGCATCACCCCTTTGGGCGCGCCCGTAGAACCTGAGGTGTAGATGATCGCGGCCAGGTCCAGGTCCAGATTACCGCACGGCAACGGCACGCCAGCACCTTGCCCGAGCAGGCTTTCGAACGTCTGGGCCACACTCGACCCGGCTTCGCCATCCAGCAGCACGATCAACTTCAGATAGGCAAGTTCTGCAGTGCTGACCGCCAGGCTGGCAAACTTTTCAGTGGTGGTGATCAGGACCGAAGCCTCGGCATCGCGAACGATGTAGTCAAGGCTGTCGGGTGGGGTTTCCAGGCCGACATTGACCACCACACCACCCGCTTTGAGGATGCCCCAGAAGGCACAGACCGTTTCGACGCGGTTGCCCAGGCACACCACGACCCGCTCCTGACGCTGCAGGCCATTGACCTGCAAACCCGCCGCCAAGCGTGCACTGGCTTCGTCCAGCTGTGCGTAGGTGTAGGTTTCATCGGCGTAGATGATCGCCGCCTTGTCCGGATGCAAGCCGTTGCGGGTTTCCAGCACATCCTGCAGGAGGACTTCACGCGCGTTCATGCTGCACCTCAACCACCCCCATGGAACAGTGCACGGCACCGCCCTGCCGGTGTGCATCGATGTAGCCTGCAAGCGTCGCCACGGTATTGAAGTGCCCCGGGACAATGGTGTCCGGATTGACGAAGAAGCCGTCGATCTGGTCTTCCAGGCTGATCAACAACTCCATCGACGTCAACGAGTCCAGGCCCAAGTGGTCACGCAAGTGGGAGTCGGCGTTGATCACTGTGCCTTCCGGCAACTTCAAGACCACCCGCAGGATGTCACCCAGTTGCTGCTGAGTCGCCTGTTGCACATCGGCCGCCGGTTGAACGGCAGCGGCGCTGCTGAGCATCGCTTCAAGCGGCACATCGGTGTGGCTGTCGCGTATCTCCAGTGCCGTCTGACGCGCTCTGACGAGAAACAGCTGGTTGTTGCTGACCACTACTTCGGCCGGGTGTCCATGGCTGTGGAACAGCGTGGGCGAGGCCGACGGGCCGTAGGCACCTGAGGCGGTCACCGCCAGCAGATCGCCTTCGCGCAGGGTTTCCAGTTGCACGTCGCGCCCTAGCAGGTCATCGGGGCTGCACAGGGGGCCGGACACATGGTATTCGCGCAGTGGTGCCCCCGTGTTACCGGTGGCCTTAACGATACGGAAGTTGCGCTTGAGCACCTGACCACTGCCGGCCGCCGCACCATGACAGTTGGTGCCGCCATCGGTTACCGCAAAGCACTTGCCGTGGTTGTCCTTGATATTGTCGACGGTCACCAGCAACGCGCCGCACTTGCCGGCAATGAAACGCCCGGACTCGAGGATAATGCGGGTGCGCGGGAATTCCTGGTGGAAGTCATTGAACAATGGCACCAGTAATTGTTTGAGCTGAGCCGTATCAAGCTCTGTTTCGTTTTCGTAGTACTTGATCCCAAGACCGCCACCCACATCGACCATGCGCATGTCCAACTGATGGCGCCGCGACAAGGTACGAAACAGGCTGAGGATATAGGCCGCGTTGTCATACACCGATTGGGCGTCAAGAATTTTGGTGCCGTTATAAACGTGGATACCCTTGATCTTGATGTTCGGCAACGCCAGGTAATCGGCGAAGTTGGCCACTGCCGTGTCTTCCTGGATACCGAAGTGGGTGGGTCGCCCACCCATCTTCCACGGTGAACCTGCAGCAGAAAAGTTCGGATTGATACGAATCGCCACCGGCGCGTCACATCCCAACTCCCCTGCCAGGGCCGACAACTTGCGCAACTCGCTTTCAGACTCGACGACGATGGCGAACACCCCCACTTCCAACGCCCGGCGGTGCTCTTCAGGCTTTTTATACGGGCCCAAAAGAATAATGTCCTGCGCCGCCACCCCGGCCTTGAGGGCGATTTCCAGCTCCCCCAACGAACAGACCTCTGTGTTGCCCCCGTATGAACGGATCAGTTTCACCAGGGACAGGTTCGGGTTGACCTTCAGTGCATAGAAGATATCCACGCACTCGGGCAGTGCCTCGCGCAACTCGTTGAAACTGCTGCGCAGTACGGTTTCATCGTAGAGGTAGGTCGGGGTCCCGAACTGCGCTTTTGCCTGGAGGACGAGTTCCTTGGAAAGCTTCATCTGTTGCTCCCATCGTTCTTATAGTGTTCCGCTCTGGCGGCGGTGCTGGCCGTCGGCGTGTAAGCACCCTCGCACACGCTCGATGGCGGATTGGCTTCATTTTTGATTGCGCATTGCTGACACGATCTATGTGATCGCACCTAAAACTTTGCGCGCAAAGTTTGTAGAAATTCTGCGGTCGGGTCAAAGGTGATGTCAAGGTAATTCCAGCGCAACGCGACTGCGGCACAAAGCCACGGCGCTCGTGGAAATCTCACCCAGAACAGAGATATTTCGTCGCACCTTGGCCGGATCAGTGAGGTAAATCCCCAGCAAATACGGTGCTTTTATCTGATCCGGTGTTATGCCCAGTTTCTGAGTCTGTTTTGAATAACGGCAGGTTCCTACAGTCTGCGCCGGTGTCCCGCCCTCTTTCGGTAGGACGAGCCTTACAGGAACTGTGGAAACTAGCCATGAGCACACATCAACAGGCCCAGGCCTACAACTACAAGGTGGTCCGCCAGTTCGTCATCATGACGGTGTTCTGGGGCGTCCTCGGGATGGCGATGGGGGTCTGGATCGCTTCGCAACTGGTCTGGCCCGAACTTAACCTCGAACTGCCGTGGACCAGCTTTGGCCGCTTGCGCCCCTTGCACACCAGCCTGGTGATTTTCGGTTTTGCCGGCAGCGCACAATTTGCCGCCAGTTACTACGCCGTCCAGCGCACCTGCCAGGTACGCCTGTACAGCGACAAACTGGCCGCTTTCACGTTCTGGGGCTGGCAGGCGACCATCGCCATCATGCTGGTCAGCTTGCCGCTGGGCCTGACCACTACCAAGGAATATGCCGAGATCGAGTTCACCGGTGCGGTGTGGATGGCTATCGTCTGGGTCGCGTATGGCGTCGTGTTCTTTGCCACCCTGATGCGCCGCAAGGTCAAGCACATCTATGTCGGAAACTGGTTCTTTGGGGCCTTCATCGTGGTGATCGCGATGTTGCACGTGGTCAACCACCTGTCGATCCCGGTCAGCTGGTTCAAATCCTACCCGGTGTATTCCGGCGCCACCGATGCCATGGTCCAGTGGTGGTACGGCCATAACGCCGTGGGCTTTTTCCTCACCACAGGCTTTCTCGGCATGATGTATTACTTCGTGCCCAAGCAGGTTGGCAGGCCGGTGTACTCCTATCGCCTGTCGATTGTGCACTTCTGGGCGCTGATTACCCTGTACATCTGGGCCGGCCCACACCACCTGCACTACACCGCCCTGCCCGACTGGGCGCAGTCGCTGGGCATGATCATGTCGCTGATCCTCCTGGCCCCGAGCTGGGGTGGCATGATCAACGGCATGATGACCCTCTCGGGCGCCTGGCATAAGCTGCGCAGCGACCCGATCCTGCGCTTCCTGGTGGTCTCGCTGGCGTTCTACGGCATGTCGACCTTCGAAGGTCCGATGATGGCGATCAAGACCGTCAACTCGCTGTCGCACTACACCGACTGGACCGTTGGCCACGTACATGCCGGCGCTCTGGGCTGGGTAGCGATGATCTCGATCGGCGCCCTGTACCACATGATCCCGAAAGTCTACGGCCGCGAGCAGATGCACAGCATCGGCCTGATCAACGCGCACTTCTGGCTGGCGACCATCGGCACCGTGCTGTACATCGCCTCGATGTGGGTCAACGGCATCGCCCAGGGCCTGATGTGGCGCGCCACCAACGAAGACGGCACCCTCACCTACTCCTTTGTCGAAGCGCTGGTGGCCAGCCATCCGGGCTTCCTGGTGCGCTTCATCGGTGGGGTGCTGTTCCTCACGGGCATGCTGCTGATGGCTTACAACACCTGGCGCACGGTGCGTGTGGCAGATGAAAAGCTGGCGTTGTCCAACGCCCAGATGGCCTGAGGAGAACCCCCATGAACGAGTGGCTGTATGCGCTGTATTGCCTGAACGGGGTAGTGTTCTTCTACCTGGTCACCAGCGTCTGCCTGCGCGGCCATAGCCGCGAGGTGGATGATCAGGCCAGCTTGATGCCCTTTGCCGATGATCCGGCCGTGGCGCAGCGGGTTGAGCAGGCGATTGGCAAGCCGGTGCCGGCGGTTAAGCCGGACGTGGCGTTGAAGGCCTGAATGGCGACTTCGCAGCAATCGCTCCGTAGCCGCTGCCGCCAGGCTGCGATCGGCTGCGAAGCCGTCGTTATCCGCTCACCATGATGGGCTAGATGACGGTCGCTTCACGCCCGATCGCAGCCTGGCGGCAGCGGCTACAGCTGGCCAGCATGTGGAGCGGTCAGCTGACCACCCGCTCCCGGCCATCTTCGAAAAACACCTTGCGCCCGTCCACCTGGCTCGACGCTCTGGGCAGGTTGACAGCATCCCCCGTGGGTTTCTCCACATACCAATAGCAATGCTTCGCCGCACGGGTGATGGCCACATAGGCCAGGCGCAGTACTTCATCCTTCTGGGCATTGTCGAAGGCCAGCGGATCGCCTACACGCCCCAAACCGGCCTGGCGATACACCTGATTCTTGTACGGTGAGCTGGTCAGGTGCTGGCAATCACCGAGCATGAACACGGCGTCAGCCTGCAGCCCCTTGGCGCTGTGGTAGGTCAGTTGACGGAAGCGGCGTTGGTTCGCTGGCAACCCTGATTCATGATTTACCAGAGGCTGAATATGCTCTGATATCAACTGCTTATCGCTGCTTTTTCGAAACAACATCATTACCGACTCACCGCGTCGGTAATGCTCCATCAGCGTCTGAGCTAAGGCTGCCTCATCACGCTCAAGCACTTTGACCGGCAACGGATCCTCTGCCGCCGGACCACACGCCCTGGCCTTCTTGCCGTTGATCGCGGGCGCCGACTTCACGATGTGCTCAGCCGCATCAATGATGTGCTGGTGGCTACGGTAGTTGTCGGCGAGCATCACTCGCGTGGTGCTCGGGGAGGAAAACTCCTTGCTGAACTCCATGAAGAACTTGGGCGAGCTGCCACGCCAGCCGTAGATCGACTGCCAGTCATCACCCACACACAACAGTGAGGAATGCTGGGCGACGCGACCGATGTGCAGGTCAGGTCCGCGTCGACGGATCTCGCGCAGACACGCCCGCAGCCAGGAGACGATCTGCGGCGAGACATCCTGGAATTCATCGATCATCAGGTGTGCCAGCGGGCGCAACAAAGGATCGGGCAGCAGCTGCAGGTTTTCCGGGTTGTTCTCGCCGAACAAGGCAAACATGCGGTTGTAGCTCATGATCGGAGGCGACTGGCCGAGCAGATGCGCCTCCAGCGCCTTCCAATACAGACTCAAGGCCTCAAAGAACCGGGCATCGCTATCCCCTGCGGGGAAGCTCATGGCACCTACGGCCTTGTTTACCTCAAGGCCAAGGTTTTCGATAAAGCCTGCGGCACCGACAAAAGCATCGAGCAGTGGCATCGCCGACAGCTCACCTTTGACCTTGTAATCGAAACCCGGCCCAGCGACAGCGTCACCGGCCAGGGAAGAGGTCAAGCGTTTGGCAGCAGCATAATTTTCAAGCCAGATCACCGGCTTATCGCAGAACGCTTGAAACAAGGTGCGCTTTATCACCCACTCCGCCCAGACCGGCAACTTGGCCCCTGGACGCTTGTACTGCTGGTTTTCACCCGGATCGAAGCCAAGCACCACCCAGGCATCGAGCTCGGCAATATGGCCATGAAAATGGAAGCGGCTGCCGTTGATCTCGACTGTTTCACGGCTCGGTTCGATGCCTTTGATCGGCCAGGCACCGGCACCAAACCAGAGGTCTTCGAGGGTATCGCAGAGTTCTTCATCACGGCTGGCGGAAAGCTGGGTTACGGCCACACGCTTTTGCACGTCGGGGTGATCGCGGTCCAGAGCCTTGAGCTGCAAGGCCTCACGGCGCAGGCCGGCAATCAACTCGGCAAAACGCGGACTGCTGTTGAGCAGGTCGCGATAACACAGGTTGAGTTGCTGGCGCTGAGCGTCATTGATGCGCAGGTCGAACGGATTGCTCTCGGCATTGGCTTCGCTGCCCCCTGGCATCTCGCTGCCGAGGGTCTCGAACGCGCGCACCTGGCTGAAACCCGGCAGGCTGCGCACCAGTGGCAGGATGCGCGAGTGGAAGGTGCGCACCAGTTCTCGGGCCTGGGCAGGGTTCAGATTGAGCTGCCAAAGGCTGAATACCTGCACTAGCCGGGCGATGAAGTCCTTGCGCGATTCACGGGTGAAGGTCACCACGGTCATGGCGTCCAGCTCAACGCCCAAATAATGGCGCAGCAGCAGAATGCGCAAGACCAGCGATGTCGACTTGCCTGCCCCGGCGCCGGCGATGACGCACGTGGACGGCGTGTCGCTGAAAATCATCTTCCATTGTGCCGCACTAGGTTGCGCGTGCGCGGGCAGGCGCTGGGCGACATCCGCCTTGAAGCGTTTCTTCAGCTCGGCCGTCAGCGGCAGGCGCCAGTCGTCGAACAAATGATCGTCCTGCGCTGGCACAGCGTGGCCATCGGGGCGCGTGTCGCGGATCACCAGAACTTGGCGCCCGGCTTCGTAGCCGTCTACCCGCCCTTCTTCGTAGCCTTCACGCAAACCGTCGGCATGCCCATTGCGCTGGCCCGTGGCATGGCCCTGAAACCAGGAGTCGCGATGCTGCGCGTGCAAGCGGCTCAAGCCACGACCGAGCAGGCGCGCCGTAAGGCGCTTGATCCAGGGCAGTTGCGCAGGGGGAGTCAACTCCAGGGGTAGCTTGGGACGCTCTTCAGACACACGGACTCCAACAAGAAAAAACCTGCGCTCATGTTCGCTCCATCAGACAAAAATCACCAGCTGAATGCTTACAGATCAGTGAATTAGACGATGAAGCGTATAAATTACCCCCACTGTAAACATCCAGCAATTCGATTGAAATCAGCCGAAATTTACGCTTATTTTCGATCATAGATTCAGCCATGATCACGCCATCAACCGACTCACCAGGAGAGCCCATCATGCTGCAACTGCGCCCCTTCAAGAGCCTTGGTCACGCCAACCATGGCTGGCTCGACGCCCACCATCACTTTTCCTTTGCCGAGTACTATGACCCGCAACGGATGCAATGGGGCAACCTGCGGGTCTGGAACGACGACCTGATCGCCGCTGGCAGTGGCTTCCCGCCGCATCCGCACCGCGACATGGAAATCATCACCTATGTACGTGAGGGTGCTATCACCCACCAGGACAGCCTGGGCAACAAGGGCCGTACTGAAGCCGGCGATGTGCAGGTCATGAGTGCCGGTACCGGTATCACCCACAGCGAGTACAACCTGGAGAAGGTCGATACGCGGATTTTCCAGATCTGGATCGTGCCTGAGCATGCTGGACAGGCACCGACCTGGGGCAGCCGCCCCTTCCCCAAAGGCGAACGCGGCGAAGGCTTCGTGACCCTGGCCAGTGGTCGTGAGGGTGATGAGGACAGTCTGCGCATTCGCGCCGATGCACGGCTGGTGGCCGCAACTCTGCAGGCTGGGGAAAGTGCCGAGTATCGCTTCGACACCGGTCGGCGTGGTTACCTGGTGCCGGCCAAAGGTCTGATTGAAGTCAATGGCGTGCGTACTGAAGCACGCGACGGGGTTGCCATCGAGAACGAGCAGGTGCTCACAGTGACAGCCCTGCAAGACAGCGAGATTGTGCTGGTGGATGTGGCCTGAGCACTCAGGCCCTTGTGGGAGCCGGTCTTGCCGGCGATGCTGTCAGCGCATAGCAGCCGCTACGGCGTCGATACCATCGCCGGCAACGCCGGCTCCCACAGGTCACCATCAAGCGATTGCGGCGTCTACCAGTTCCTGGGCCTCAGCCACCAGCCGCTGCAGGTGTGCTTCATCGACGAAGCTTTCCGCGTAGATCTTGTAGATGTCTTCGGTACCCGATGGCCGCGCCGCGAACCAGCCATTGGCGGTCATCACTTTCAGGCCGCCAATGGCCTGGTTGTTACCCGGCGCATGGCTGAGGATCTGGATGATCGGCTCACCGGCAAGCTCAGTCGACTTGACCTGCTCCGGTGCCAGCTTGCTCAGCAAGGCTTTCTGCTGCGCGTTGGCCTTGGCCTCGACACGAGTAGCAAAGGGCTCACCCAGCTCAGCCGTGAGTTCAGCATAGGCCTGGCTTGGGTCACGACCGGTGCGGGCAGTGATTTCTGCCGCCAGCAGCGCCGGAATCAAACCATCCTTGTCGGTGGTCCAGACACTGCCATCCTTGCGCAGGAACGACGCACCGGCGCTTTCTTCACCGCCAAAGCCCAGGCTGCCATCGAACAAGCCATCCGCAAAAAACTTGAAACCTACCGGCACTTCGTACAAGCGTCGGCCCAGACGCGCGGTAACACGGTCGATCAGGCCGCTGCTGACCACGGTCTTGCCGACCGCCGCATCCTGACGCCACTGCGGACGGTGCTGGAACAGGTAGTCGATGGCCACGGCCAGGTAGTTATTCGGGGCCAGCAGACCGCTCGGGGTGACGATGCCATGGCGGTCGTGGTCCGGGTCGCAGGCAAAGGCCACATCGAATCGTTCACGCAGACCGATCAAGCCCTGCATCGCATGGGGTGAAGATGGGTCCATACGGATCTGCCCGTCCCAGTCGACGCACATGAAGCGGAAGGTCGGATCGACCTCGGTGTTAACCACTTCCAGGTTCAGTTGGTAGTGTTCGGCAATCGCCGACCAGTAACGCACCCCTGCTCCCCCCAATGGATCAACGCCCAGGCGCAGGTTAGCGCTGCGGATCACGTCGAAATCGATGACGTTTTCCAGATCGGCGACATAGCTGCTGACGTAGTCATGGCGGTGAGTGGTGCTGGCTTGCAGCGCCTGCTCGTGATCCATGCACTGGATGTCCTTGAGGCCATTGGCCAGGAGCTCGTTGGCCTTGGCCTCGATCCACTTGGTCACATCACTGTCGGCCGGGCCGCCATTGGGCGGGTTGTACTTGAAGCCACCGCTTTGCGGCGGGTTGTGCGAAGGAGTGATAACAATACCGTCGGCCAGGCCGCTGCTACGCCCACGGTTGTAGCAAATGATCGCGTGGGACACCGCCGGGGTTGGCGTGTACTCGTCATCCTTGGACAGCATGACCTGCACGCCATTGGCGGCCAGCACCTGCAAGGCACTGGCAGCAGCAGGTGTGGACAGCGCGTGGGTGTCAGCGCCGACGAACAGCGGACCATCGATGCCCTGGGCCTGGCGGTACAAGCAGATCGCCTGGCTGATGGCCAACACATGGTTCTCGTTGAAGCTCAGGTCCAGCGAGCTGCCGCGGTGCCCGGAGGTGCCGAACGCGACGCGCTGGCTGGCAATGCTGGCATCGGGCTGGCCGGTGTAGTAGGCGGTCAACAGGCGCGGGATATCCACCAACACGGAGGCTGGAGCCGGTTTGCCTGCCAAAGGACTGAGCTTCATGCAAAACCTCAAGAAAGGATGTTCAGGGTATTCAAAATGCGGAGTTTACTGGCACTTTGACAAGCACGCGACGCCAATGCTCCCCAACACCGCGATTATTTGTCCTGCGGCGCCCACCAGGCAGGGAACATGCCTTGCACCCTGGGCTCGGCGAAGCGGTCGTCGATCAGCATGACCATGCCCCTGTCATCCGTGCCTCGGATCACCCGGCCAGCCGCCTGAATGACCTTCTGCACCCCCGGGTACAAGTAGGTGTAGTCGAAACCCATGCCGAACAACTGGCTCATGCGCTGTTTGATCTGCTCGTTCACCGGGTTGACTTGAGGCAGCCCAAGCGTGGCAACAAAAGCGCCAATCAAGCGCGTGCCGGGTAAATCGACGCCCTCGGCAAACGCCCCGCCGAGCACCGCGAAGCCCACGCCGCAGCCCTGAGGTTCGAAACGCTGCAAAAAACCCTGACGCTGCGCCTCATCCATGCCCGGCGCCTGGCGCCACTGAACGATGTGCGGATGCGTTGTGGCCAGCACCTGGGCCACCTGTTGCAAGTACTCGAAGCTGCTGAAGAACGCCAGGTAGTTGCCGGGCTCGGCCTCATATTGCTCGGCAATCAGCGCCGCAATCGGCGCCAGCGAGGCGGCTCGGTGCTGGTACCGGGTTGAGACTTCACGAACCACCTGCACCCGCAATTGTTCGGCGGCAAAAGGTGAGGCCACGTCAAGCCAGGCGGTGTTGGTCGGCATACCGAGCAAATCGGCGTAATAGTGGCGTGGGCTCAGGGTGGCGGAAAACAAGAGGGTGCTGCGGGTCGCGGCGATTCGCGGCGCGATTTGCCTGGCCGGCACCACGTTACGCAGGCACAGGGTCGACAGGCTGCGCTTGCCCGGCCCTTCTCGCTTAGTGATATCGAACAGAAAATGCGCGTCGAACAGTTCACTGACACGAAGGAACTGCAAGGCATCGAAGTAGAACTGCAACAGCGCCGGGTCAATGCCGGTCGGTTGCTGATTGAGTTGTTCCTGAATCAGGCCAACACAGTGCAGTAACGCTTTGAGCAAGCCTTCGGGCAACGCGTCTGCCACCTGATAGGGCGCCAGTTGTGTTTTGTGCAGGGCATTCCATTGACGATTCAGGCGGTCCAGCGCGCTGCCCATGCCCGCCGGTTTGCTGCGGCGCAAGGCCTGCAGCTGCCATTGATCGAGGCTGGCGCTGTACATCTGCCGGGCACGGTCCACCAGGTTGTGCGCCTCGTCCACTAATACAGCCAGGCGCCACTGGTTGACCTGTGCCAGGGCGTACAGCAGAGCACTCTGATCAAAGTAGTAGTTGTAGTCGGCCACCAGCACATCGACCCAGCGCGCCATCTCCTGACCCAGATAATAGGGGCAGACCTGATGAGCCAGGGCAATCTCACGCACTGCCGCCTTGTCGAGAATGGTCTGCGCCTGGGCCGCCTGTCGAGCCGCCGGCAGGCGGTCATAAAAACCCTTGGCCAAGGGGCAGGCATCACCATGGCAGGCACTGCCCGGGTATTCGCAGGCTTTGTCGCGAGCCACCAACTCCAGGCTGCGCAAGGCGAGTTCGGGGGCGCTGGTGTGGAGCTGATGCAAGGCGTCCAAAGCCAGCGCGCGACCCGGCGTCTTGGCCGTCAGGAACAGAATTTTGTCCAACTGCTGCGGGACCATGGCCTTGAGCAACGGAAACAGGGTACCGAGGGTTTTGCCGATGCCCGTGGTGGCCTGAGCCATCAGGCAGCGTCCGGTACTGACCGCCTTGTAAACGGTCTCGGCCAGTTCCCGCTGACCTCGGCGAAACTGCCCGTGAGGGAAGCCCAGGCCCTGCAGCCCGGTGTCACGCCGTGCCACGCGCTGCAGTTGCTGTTCTGCCCAGCGCAGGAACACCGTGCACTGGGCATTGAAGAACTGTTCGAGCGCTTGAGCACTGCAGTGTTGTTCGATCAGGGTCTGGGTATCGCTGTCGACATCCAGGTACACCAGCGCCAGGTTGATGTCGGCCAACTGGCGCTGCTGACAAAGCAACCAGCCATAGACCTTGGCCTGGGCCCAGTGCAGCTGCCGATGGTTGTCGGGCTGGCGCGTCAGGTCGCCGCGGTAGGTTTTGATTTCTTCCAGGCGGTTCAACTGCGGGTCGTAGCCATCTGCCCTGCCCCGCACCTGCAAGGCCGCAAACTGCCCCTCAAGGCTGATCTCGGCCTCATAGCCCGGGCCACGTCGGGCCACAACCCGCTGGTGGCCGCTAATGCCCTCCAGGGCCGTGGGTGAAGGGGTGAAGCGCAGGTCCAGATCGCCCACCTTGGCGCTGAATTCGCACAATGCCCGCACCGCGACGCGATAACTCATGGTGCCTGGGTGACCCAGCTGACGTGGCAAACCTCGACCGGCAGGCCATGTTCAGTGCAGAAGTCAATCCAGCGCAGCTGGTTGTCCTGCAGGCGATCCCCCGGTCCTTTGACCTCGATCATCCGGTAACGCTGCTGTTCGGGCCAGAACTGAATCAGGTCGGGCATGCCGGCGCGGTTGCCCTGGATATCGTCCAGCAAACGCTCGAAACAGCGTTTGAGGTGCTGTGCCGGTAGGCAGGCCAGGGCCTGATCGAGTAAGGCTTCGCTGAGCCCCTGCCAGTAAACGAACGGTGACTGCAGCCCCTGCTTACTGACGAAATGGCGGCGAATCGTCTGCGGGTAACGGCCATCGTCCAGTTGCCCCAGGCAATCGGCGAACAGGTCACTGCGCCGCGCCTGAAACTCGGCATCGTGCAAGTCCTGTGGCGCACTCTGGAACGGGTGGAAGAAGGCGCCCGGCATCGGGGCGAAAATCACCTCCCAACACAGCAGGCCAAACAGGCTGTTGAACAACGTGTTCTCCACGTAATGCACCTTGCCGCCCTGCTGTTCAAGGTGCAACTGCACCGCCTGTTCCACGCCCAAGGCCGCGTGTTCTATGGGCAGCTGCAGCTCAATCAGGCCGCTCAGGCTTTTTTTCCGCCGGGGCTGCGCTGGCCCTCCCAGCTTGCGTTGCAAACGAGGCAGCATTCGCGCCAAGGCTTGCACCTCAATCGGGCTGGCGGGCTGCTGGGCAACCTCTGTGGCCAGTGCATGGGCCTGGGCCCACTGTTCACTGCGCTCGAACACCCGAATGCGACGGATCCGCGCGTGCGGGTGGTGGCTAAGCGGGTAGATCTGCAAGGCCAGGTCCCAGTCTCCCAGGCGCTCACAGTGCTGACCAAGCTGGTACAACAAGCGCGAGCGGCGACGCAGCAGCCACGGGTTATCGCTGTCCAAGGGCTCAACTTGAGCCAGCACCTGTGACACCGGTGCCCCCTGCTCCAGCAACTCGGCACAGCGGTGCAACGTGAAGGCCAGGTCGACATCGCCACGTTGACGCAATGCCCGCGAATCATCACTGAAAGCCACCTGTTCATAACGCAACAAGCCCAAATCCGCCAGGACGAACTCTGACCAGTCCTGATATAGATTGCCGAAGAACAATAAGCGAAAGCGATCGCACAAAGCCTGCAGTTGCAACGAAATGATCGGCTCGGCGAAACCGGGTATCCAGTCCTGCACACAGCGCGGTGATAGCTCAAGTACTTGCAGCTGGGTGAACAGTTCGGCCTTGGCCGCTTTGGGGCGAGTCAGCTGCGCGGCAAAGCCGCTGGCGAGTTCTTCCTTACGCAGTAACTGAAACAACTGTTCAAGGCTCACCGGGCTGCGATCACTGACCCAGCCCAGCTCAAGCAAAGGTTGCAGGGCCGGCAGTGGGGGGCCGATTTCGGTATAGACCAGCTTGCTTGGGCGGAACAACGCCCCCTTGCGCATGACCATGCGCACGAGCAACGCCTGGGCCGGGCGCGGCTGCTCGCGGAACTGATGGATGAAGGCCTGCTCACTGCTGTCGAGCAAGTCGGCATAACGTAACTCGATCCAGTCGAGTACCCGCAGGAAATTACCCAGGTAATAGAAAGGATCGTCGACGGAGTAAGCGATCACGGCGAGGCTGCAGAAAGATAATCAAGCCACTGGTTATACATACAGAGAGTGATGCTTTGCAAGCACGCCCGCGACCGCCGATCGGTCAGGGCAACTTGCCGGTCTTCTGAGCACGCTGCAACTCTTCACTGAGCACACTTAACCCGCTCTGCAAGTCCCCTTGCGCACCTGAAGGCCACCCAAGGCGCAGGTACTGTCGATAGTCACCGTGCAAACTGAACACTTCACCGGGTTCGATCAGCAAGCCCTGGCGCAATAAGCGATTGAACAGCATGCGAGAGTCCGTTGGCATTTGAACCTGCGCCCAGATGGTGACCCCACCTGCCGGCATCTGGAAATGCAATTGGCTGCCCAGTTGTATCTGCATTTGCCGATACAGGTGGGTAACGCGCTCGCGCAAGCGCAGCCGTGCCTGGGCCAGATGGACATCAATCCTGCCCTTGGCATACAGCCGGGCCACCGCCTGTTGACGCAATGGCGGCAAACGAAAGCCCCGAGCCAGAAACTGACGCTGCAATCGCCGCTGGCCATGGCGCGACAACAAATACGCATAGGGTGCTTCGGCCCCTACGCTGCGCTCCAGTGACGAAAACACCAGCAAACGCTGCGGGTCGACCATCTCACGTAAGCACGCCTGCGGGTTGGCGGCGAAGTAATACTCGGCGTCCAAATCGTTTTCCAGCAGCCATACGTCATGTTGAGCCAGCAACTGGGCGATGGCCTGATGCTGCGCCGACGGCATCAGGCTGCCGTGAGGGCTGTTCAAGCGCGAAGCAAGCATGACCATGCGCACCGGTTCACGTTCGAGCAGGCTGGCAAATCGCTCCAGATCCAACGCCCCATCAGCGCCCAACGGCAACTCGATTACCCGCAGGCCGGCGCTCTGCAAGATTCTCAGCAAGCGCCAGGAACAAGGCGATGTCACCAGAATCGTGCACCCCTGTAACTCCAGTGCTGCCAGCAGGGTCTCGAACAACGAGCGTAGGTCCAGCGCCAGATAGACATCTTCAGCATTCCAGTACAACGCCACAGAACGCGTATAGCGTGCTGCCAACGCGGTACGCAGTTCCAATTCGCCACAGGGGTGAACAGGTCCGAGAGGCCGTGGGTACTGGCGCAATAATTGCCGCTCGACACCGAGCAAGCTCGCCTCCATCGATGGCAAGGAATGCGCACCACTGAACACCAGCATCTGCGGACTGCGGGCATACTGCTGCAGGTCTTGCAACAGGTCTTCGCCAGCGAACGGGAGCACAGGTACATTGCCGCCGCTGGCAAAATAGCCGGACTTGGGCACTGACTGTACGCGCCCTTCGTGCTCAAGCAGCGAGTAGGCATACTGAATGGTTGAAATCGAGACATTCAAGCGCTGAGCAAGGTCGCGTAACGAAGGCAACTTGCTGTAACTGCCCGGCGCCATCTGGGCGATCAGTTCCAGCAGGTAGCGATACACCGCCTGATAGGCAAAATCGTTGTTTTTTGTCTGGCGTGTCATCAACGGTTGCCGACCTGATCGCCCCTGTGCTTCGTGCTGTTCGCAGCGCGAGTCGACAAATGGCGCAGGTCGGCCCCCCTCACCTGCAAACTGCTCAGCAGGCACTCGGCGGCGCGACCGGGCAATGGATCTCGAGCATAAAGTGTTTGCAGTATCGGCAGTGGCAAGCCGCTGATGTCGACCAACCACTGCACCACTGGTTCTGGCGCCGGTTGCCCACGCAATGCCTTATGCAAATAAGGGACGGCCACCAACATACCGGGGTGACAGCGACGCAAAAATGCTTCCAGCTTCAGCCCCTGACCGACAAAAGGGCGGAACACTTGGCACACCAACTGCGCTTCGCCCAAGCCATAGGCTCGCGAGGCGACATCATTGGCCTGGGCTCGCCGCTGCTCCAGAACGCCGGGCTGCCAGTGATTGAATACACTCGCCTGCAAGGTGCTGGACAACCCTTTGCATTGCATCAAGCGCCGGGTCTGCTGCAGGTACAGGTCGACCCCATCGCGATAACGCCGGTCGTCGACGAACTCCGCCCGCAATCCCTGCAGGTGTGCCAACAGCAAGGGGTTGGCAAGCCCCGAGCGCTCACAGGAAAACGCCTGCTCGTCAAACCGATAGCCCAGAAAGCGGCTCAACCGCTCGCCTTGAGGGGAATCACAATCAAAGACCAGGTCGCCGATGGTGATAAAGCGCAAGGCTGGCCGATGGTCCGCATCGGGCTCAGGCAGTTGTACAGGCATCCGCTCTTGTCCCAACAACAGGCTCATGTAACGGGCGCGTAGCTCACTCATGCCGTCGAGCAACGATGCTGCACAGCTGTGAATCGGCCGGACACCCAGCAAGTCGGCATTGCGCAATGACCGCCGACTCCAGGCCAGGTAACGCTTGCGATCAGACAGTGAGTCGGCACTGATGATTGCATCTACCCCGCCCTTGCAGCGCAGTGCCTGACGTGCAAGTTCCGCCAGGTGCAGGTAGCCATGACTGGCAAAGTTCGCCAGCAACGGCCTGTCACTCGACAGATGTCCGCCCAGCAACCACTCCTGCCGCTCAGCGTGCTGCTGGTCATGGGACGGCACACGACGGCTGTCGTAAGGCAGCAGTTGCCCAGCATCGAGGACGAGCAAATCGATGCGCGGGTCGTCATGCATGAACAACCGGGAGAATGTGCTCTCAACATTGGCCAGGGCGGTCGTGCTCATGCCGGCCTGCCAGGCTGTGGCAATGCGCAGTTGGAAAGTGCCTGGGGAACGTGCGGCAATACTCAACTGCGCTGCGCGCAAGCACGCCAGCGCCTGGGCGCTGGGTTGGCTGGCATCGAACACGAACATCAGGCGAACCTCCTTGACCCGTTCGACACCACCGGCCGCCACAATCAATCGCTGAATCAACAATTGCAGCGAGGCTTTTTGCGCCTGCGACAAATGTTCAAGCAATCGCTGCAATACTTGTTGATATATAAACTGCATGGCTTGATCGTGAATACTGCCCATAACGCTCACCTGAATTTCAGTTACGGCCACCTGAAAGCTATCGTTCCTGCGAAAACTTTCAATCAGCAGAAATAAGGACTCACCTCATATCCTAGGAAACTTCCTACAATTTCCTACAACAACTTAATGGCACACCAACTCAAGCGCCCCATTCAACTGCCCCCGTGTTCCCTCTCACCTGAACCACAAGACCTTGCTTCATCACGACTCACTCCCTGAGCTCACAAAATGACAGGTTATTATCGGGTGTTGGCCGATGAATAAAAGATACAGAACACGATAAAAAACCCGTTCAGATTTAAATACCCTCGCGCTTACTTTCAGCGAGGAGAAGGCGAATTGCCGCCTAACTTGAACATACCCTATCGTTTTACATTGTGCAGGTATGATACGGGGTTGAAATATCCGAAATTGATCTAGGAAGTCGCGTAGGGCTGTATGCAGAAGTCAGCGATACTGGCTACTTTTTCCAACCTGTATGGACCGGCCACAGAGTGGACACGTGTACGAATATGATTCGTTCCCCGGTCATCTATGAAGATCCTCTTTTAGCGGTTCATACGCCGCCCGTGCATTGCCTTTTACCCTGTGCCCGGCCTATAGTCGCAGCCGGCGTCATCCACGCCCCCCGTCCGCGGAAAGGGCTGCGCCCAGGACAGCACTCCAGGAATTCTCACTACGACTCCCGGCCTGACAGCGGACAAGGCTCGCACAAGGAGTTCGTATGTCCGCTCGACTGTCGTCGCCATCCGAAGATGGCCGCATCAACCTTGAACAACAGCGCAAGCGCGCCAAGGAACTGCTCCAGCGCCTGCGTGCGGATGCTCAGCCCGCACCACGCCTGGCCGATGCCCAACGCCTGATCGCTCGCGACCTGGGCTTTGCCAGTTGGCCCAAGCTCAAGGCCCATATTGACGCCATCGACTTTGCCGCTCGCCATCCTCAGTTCGTTGCCGACGATGAAGCGCGCACCCGGCACTGGCGTTGCGGTAACGACATCAGTCACAGCTTGCGACTGGCCGGCTTTAGCGGAGCGTTTCATATGCTCAGCGACCCGCTGTGCATGGGCCCTGTACGCGACCTGCCCAGTGACCACTACTACACCCTACGCAGCGACTACATCAGCCAGGCCTACGGCCTTGACCGTGCCCAGGTACTGCACAGGATGGTGGATGAATACCGTCAGTTACCGCTGCTTGGCGATTGCCCGCGCGCCGTGCTCTGGTGCGAAGCCGACGCCTACGATCAATTGTTTCTGATTCGCCTGCTGGCCAACCTGGAACGGCTGCCGCCGCGACTGGAACTGATCCAAATCGACCGGATGCCCGGCGTGCAGCGTTTCATCGGCATCGGTCAACTGGCACCGGACGTGCTGGCCTGGCTGTGGCCACAGCGCCAAACCGTCAGCGAAACGATGGTGCAGCTTGCACGTCAGGCCTGGAGTGCCTACTGCGCCCCTTCCCCCGAAGCCTGGGCACAACTGGCACACCGCCAGGACCTGGTCTTGCCGTTGCTCGCACCCGCGTTACTGCGCCAACTGCAGGAGCTACCAGGCCTGAGCGATGGACTGTCACTGAGTGAGCGGCTGTCATTGCAGATTATCGCTGAGTTAGGCGAAGTCCCCTTCGGGCGCGTGTTTGCCGAATTGATGGCCAAGCGTGAACCGCTGCCGTATCTCGGCGACATGATGTTCCATGCCTTGCTGCGGCCGTTGATTGACGCGCCGACGCCATTGATAACCGAAACACAACCCGAGCTGGAATGGCCAAAACGGACGCTGAAGCTGACGGCCTTGGCTGAGCGGGTATTGGCGGGCGAGGCTTACTGGCTGGACCAGTCAGCACCTGAACGTTGGGTCGGGGGCGTACGTTTACTCGCAGGGCATGGCCACTGGGCGCTGGACAAGAACCTCTGGCCGGTGTGGCGAGCGCCTTCCTAGGCTCTGTACGAAAAGCCTTGATACTCGGTGATGCTGCGTTGAAAACAGCCTCGGAATGCTCATTTACACCCCGTAAACTCCGCTTCCTCGGCTGTTTTCGCCTTGCCTGATCTTCGCCTCACAACTTTTCATACAGAGCCTAGTCAACGCAATACCCAACCCGCACGTTCGTCGGTCCGGGCCACCCCGGGCCGCTGCTGTGGTATACCCGAAAAAGCAGCCCTGCCTGCACCCTGAGCGAGGAACATGCAAAACTACTAGCGTTCGATACCACAGCAGAGAGGTCAGGACGATGAAAACCCTTCAATGCGTGCATCGCAATCACACCATCACCGCCAGTGTCGAAACCCACGACGGCATCCCTACCCCCTTTGCTGGCGGTTGCCTGATCACCGACCCTGAAGGACACACCAGCCGGCGCCTGCCGTTACCGCTAAAAATGGCGTACCTGGCAGACCTGGACAATGCCCAGCATGCGTCACTGGCCCATGGTAAATGGCTAGTCGATCAGCAGTTGGACAAGCGTCAACAGCTGTTCTGATCCCGTCGTCAATGATCGCCGGGGCTCGACCTATCCGGGCCCCTGGTTTTCTATCGGATCAGTGTTGGCAGGCGCCTCGATCCCCCAGTCGCCATGCAGGTACCAATCGTCGCCGAGCATTTCGGCCGGGTGCATGGTGCGGTCGGCACCATTGCCGCAGGCCAGCGCATGGGTGGCGCAATAGCGGTCGCAGCCCCAACAGATACGCTCGGGATGCTTGGGGTTGATGGGAAAGGGCTTGGCCATAAAATGTCCCCAGCGTGGTGATAGCAACGCGTTAAACCTAGCGCGCCGCCAGGGCAATTCCCTTGATGCAGATCAACGACAGCCAACACGCGTGGGCGAGCCTGATGTATCGCCGGTAAAATTGATAATAATCATTATTATTCACGCGACTCCTTCCTAGACTCAGGCCCTCTCCCCTCAGCACCTAGGAAGACGTCATGCGTAACCCCTTGTCGCTGTCACTTGCCTTACTCCTGATCACTCCGCTGGCCCAGGCCAAGGAATACCCCATCGGCGAACCGCAACTGTGTCCGGGCCTGGAAGTCGGTGCGGTGTACCTGCAGCCGATCGAAATGGCGCCTGCGGGGATGATGCGTGCCACTGCCGATTCCGACATCCACCTCGAAGCCGATATCCGTGCCATGGCGGACAACCGCCAAGGCTTTCAGGAGGGCAGTTTCGTGCCTTACCTCAGGGTAACCTTCAGCCTGCAAAAGCAAGGCAGCGACACCCCGATCAGCGGTGACTTGCATGCCATGGTCGCCAACGACGGCCCGCACTATGGCGACAACGTCAAACTGCAAGGACCGGGTAAGTACCAACTGACCTTCACCGTCTTGCCGCCCAACGGTCATGCCTCACTCGGACGCCATACCGATAAGGAGACCGGCGTCGAGCCGTGGTTTGAACGCTGCGAACTGCACTACGCCTTCGTGTATGCCGGCATTGGCAAGAAAGGCGGCTATTGATGGCTCGGCCATTGCCCGCTCACGCTGGCGGCAAGGGCTTTGCCAGCATCCACCGGCGTCTGACCTGGTTGATCCTGGTCGGGGCCACTACCTCGCTGACAGCGGCGCCGCTGCCCACTTATGAACTGATCCTGCGCGACGGTCATTTCACCCCCGCGGTGCTTGAAGTCGCGGCCGGCCAGCGTTTCAAGATCGTGCTGAAGAACCAGGGTGAAGGCCCGGCCGAGTTCGAAAGCACGCCGCTGCGCGTGGAAAAAGTGCTGTCGCCGGGGGTGACCACCTTCGTGGTCATTCATCCGCTGAGGCCTGGACGCTATCCGTTCTTCGACGAATTCAATCCGCAACTGCCCGAAGGCGCCATCCTCGCGCACTAGCCGCAGGTGCAAGGAGTGATCATGAATCAAGCACTGTTTATCGTCTGGCGCGAAAGCGTCGAGGCCCTGCTGGTAATAGGCATTCTCCAGGCCTGGGCCAGCCAGCAGGCGCGCGCCGAGCGTCTGCTCAATTTTCTGTGGGCAGGCGTCGCCTTGGGTGTGTTGCTCTCGGCGTTACTGGCGGTGTTAATCCTGTTTGCCGGTGAAGCCATGAGTGGCAGTGCCAGCGAATGGTTCCAGGCGGTCCTGGCGTTACTGGCCAGCCTGCTGATGGTGCAAATGGTCGGCTGGATGCACCGCCATGCGCACACGCTCAAAGACGACCTGAGGCGTCACGCCGACCAACAACTGGCCCGTCAAGGCGGTGTCGGTCTGTTGCTGCTGGCGATGCTGGCGGTCAGCCGTGAAGGCAGTGAAACAGTGGTCTTTCTCTATGGCGCCGGGGCACGCCTGCACGGCGAACAACGGGGACTGTTTGCTATCGGAGGCATCGCCGGACTGTTGTTGTCGGGGCTGACCGTTGCCCTGCTGCACAGCAGTCGGCGCCTGATTTCCTGGCGACGCTTCTTTGGCCTGAGTGAGGCGGTTTTGCTGTTGCTCGGCTCAGCCTTGCTGGTCAGCGCCGCGGAACGGATCGGCGGGCAGTTGCTGGCCATGGAGTTGCCGGAAATGGCCTACACCCTGGTCGGTGATGCCCTATGGGACAGCAGCGCGCTGCTCAGCGACAGCCAGGGCCTGGGCGCCTTTTTCGCCACTGTCGCCGGTTACCGGGCCGCGCCCAGTACCTTGACTCTGCTCGTTCTGTGCGGCTACTGGATGAGCGTGGGGAGCTGGCTGATCCAGCGCAAAACAGGCACGGCACCATGCCCAGCCTGAGCCTGCACAATCGCTGGTTGCAACGCCTGGGGGATGGCATGCGCCGCCATGCAGGTGTGATCCGCACACTGCAGTGGACGGTTGTGCTGTTCTACGCCCTGCTGCTGGTACTCCCGGCTCTGCTGCCGTTGCCAGGCAGCCAGGCCCGGATGCTGGACAACCTGACCCTGTTCGCGCAGTTCCTGTTCTGGGGCATCTGGTGGCCGTTCGTGCTGCTGTCGATCGTGCTGTTCGGGCGGCTGTGGTGCGGCGTGTTGTGCCCGGAAGGTTCCCTGAGTGAATGGGCCAGCCACTATGGCAAGGGCATGGGCGTACCGCGCTGGATGCGCTGGGGCGGCTGGCCGACCCTGGCGTTCTGCCTGACCACTCTCTACGGCCAACTGATCAGCGTCTACGACTACGCACAGGCCGCCCTGCTGATTCTCGGCGGTTCGACCGTGGCGGCCATCGGCATCGGTTTACTGTATGCCCGCGGCAAACGTGTGTGGTGCCGATACCTGTGCCCGGTCAGTGGCGTCTTCGCCCTGCTCGCCCGCCTGGCACCGGTACATTTTCGGGTCGACGAACAGCGCTGGAAGGACAACGCCGCACCGCGCCTGCCTGCACCCAACTGCGCGCCGCTACTGGATATTCGTCGCCTGCAAGGCGCCAGTGAATGCCACGCCTGCGGCCGCTGCAGCGGGCAACGTGGCGCTGTACAGCTGATCGCCCGTTCGGGCAATCAGGAGATCCTGCAGTCAGTCAACCGAGCCCCTTCGCCCTGGGATAGCCGCTTGCTGCTGTTCGGCGTCATCGGCCTGGCAATGGGCGCCTTTCAGTGGACCGTCAGCCCATGGTTCATCGCCCTCAAACAGTCCCTGGCGCAGTGGCTGGTAGCCCACGATGTGTTCTGGCCGCTGGAAGACAATGCGCCCTGGTGGCTGCTGACCCACTACCCACAACTCAACGACAGTTTCAGTTGGCTCGACGGCTTGAGCATCAGCCTGTACTTGGGTGCTACTGCGCTGTTGTTGGGCGGCTGTTTGTGGCTGTTGCTACGCCTGGCAGCACGGCTGGCGGGCACCCCGGCACTGTATGGGCCGTTGAGCCTGACCCTCACGCCCCTTGGCGCTGCTGGGCTGTTCCTCGGTTTATCGGCAACCACGGTGAAACTGCTGCGCTATGAAGGATTGTTGCTTGATTGGGTGCAACCGGCACGGGCGGCACTGTTGATTGCCGCCATGGCCTGGAGCGCATGGCTGGCTTGGCAACTGCTGACGGAGCAGAAGGTCACTCTGCCCCGGCGCGGCGCTGCCAGCCTGTGCGTGCTGACAAGCATCGCTGCGGTGGGCGCGGGCTGGTGGTTGCAGTTCTGGGGTTGGCTGTAGCCGTTAAAGCCGGTTACGACTCAACGGCTAGCCGCGCAGCTCAAAGGTGGTAAACAACCTGCTGAGGGTGTCCCACAGCACAGGCAGCCCGTGCTGGGTTGCCCCCCTTGGCAAGTCGACATCAAGCATGGTTGCCGTGCGCACGTGCTGAACGACGAAATGCTTGACCCCACGCTCACTCAAGCGCTGGGCCAGGATCAATAGCCGTGGCGGATCGATCAATTGCCAATGCACGGTTGTCCGGCACTCATATTCCACACCACTGGCCAGCAGTAACTCCAGGCTGCGCCAGTTGGCGACGCCGCTGCCCTGGACCCGAGTAATCAGCGCGCATTCCTCGGCCAGGGCCTTGACGTCAAAACCGACCCAATCGGCCCCCGGCAACGCCCGGGCGAAAGCAGCCGGCTTGATGCCGGCACTGTGCAAGCCAACGCCAAAGCCCAGCTGTCGCACTTGGGCCATGGCCTCAGGCAGGCTGTCCTGCAAGGTGGCTTCGCCGCCGCTGAACACCACCGCATCAAGCAGGCCCTGGCGGCGCTCAAGGAACGCCAGCACCTGTTGCCAGGTGATTTCTTGACTGCCGCGCGGCGGGATCAGCTGCGGGTTGTGGCAGTACCGGCAACGCCAGGCACAGCCCTGGCAAAACAACACACAGGCCAACTTGCCGGGGTAGTCGAGGGTGGTCAGGGGCACCATGCCCCCGACCCGCAGTTGTCGGCTCATTGATCCCCAACTGCTGCCGTGGGTTCATTGAAATGTTGGCGCTCAGCGTGCTCGGACTGTTTGCCCGGGTTGAATGCCGAGACCGGGCGGTGATAACCCATCACCCGGGTCCAGACTTCGCAGCGTTGACGTTGTGCCACAGGCAGGGTTTGTTGTGCAGTCATGATCTAGCTCCTTGCGGTTGAGAAAAACGACATCAGTGAACACTGCCGGCCTGCTGCGCCAGCAACAGCGCTTCATCGCATTTGGGGCAGAACTCGTGTTCGCCATCCAGGTAGCCGTGTACCGGGCAGATGGAAAAAGTCGGGGTGATGGTCAGGTAAGGCAGGCGAAAGCGTCCCAGGGCTTTGCGCACCAGTTGCTTGCAGGCCTGGGCCGAAGAAATCCGCTCAGCCATGTACAGGTGCAGCACCGTACCGCCGGTGTACTTGCATTGCAGTTCATCCTGCAGCTCCAGCGCCTCGAACGGGTCATCGGTGTAGCCCACCGGCAGTTGCGAAGAGTTGGTGTAGTACGGTGCCTGGCTGCAACCGGCCTGAAGGATGTCGGGGAAGCGCTTGAGGTCCTCTTTGGCAAAGCGGTAGGTCGTGCCTTCTGCCGGTGTCGCTTCGAGGTTGTACAGGTGGCCGGTTTCCTCCTGGAAACGCACCAGGGTGGCGCGTACATGATCCAGCAGATTGGCGACAAAGCGCCGCCCCTGCTCCGTGTGCAGGCCCATCTGCTCGTCGCTGAAATTGCGCAGCATTTCATGCAGGCCGTTGACGCCGATGGTGGAGAAATGATTGCGCAGGGTGCCCAGGTAGCGCTTGGTGTACGGGTACAAGCCGGCATCCATGTGATGCTGGATCACCTTGCGCTTGACCTCCAGGCTCTCCTTGGCAAGTTCCATCAGCATGTCCAGGCGCTGCAGCAGGCCGCTGCTATCGCCCCGGTACAAGTAGCCCAGACGGGCGCAGTTAATGGTCACCACGCCCAGAGAACCGGTCTGCTCTGCCGAACCGAACAAGCCCCCACCGCGCTTGAGCAATTCGCGCACATCCAGCTGCAAGCGACAGCACATCGAACGCACTTGATTGGGCAACATGTCGGAGTTGAGGAAGTTCTGGAAATACGGCAGACCGTAGCGGGCGGTCATCTCGAACAGGCGCTCGGCGTTGTCGCTGTCCCAGGGAAAATCGTGGGTGATGTTGTAGGTCGGAATCGGAAAGGTGAACACTCGTCCCTTGGCATCGCCCGCCTGCATCACCTCGATGTAGGCACGGTTGAGCAGGTCCATCTCGGCCTGCAGCTCACCATAGGCAAAGGGCATTTCTTCGCCGCCGACCACCGGGATCTGTTCGCGTAGATCCTCCGGGCAGACCCAATCGAAGGTCAGGTTGGTAAAGGGCGTCTGGGTGCCCCAGCGTGAGGGCACGTTGAGGTTGTAGATAAACTCCTGAATCGCCTGGCGCACCTCTTCGTAACTGAGCCGGTCCTTGCGTACATAGGGGGCCAGGTAGGTGTCGAACGAACTGAAGGCCTGGGCTCCGGCCCACTCGTTCTGCAGCGTGCCGAGAAAATTGACCATCTGCCCAAGGGCGCTGCTCAAGTGTTTGGGTGGACCGGCTTCAACCCGTCCGGGTACGCCGTTGAGGCCTTCGTGCAGCAGCGTACGCAGTGACCAGCCGGCGCAATAGCCGGCGAGCATGTCCAGGTCATGGATATGCAGGTCGGCCTCGCGGTGGGCAAGGCCGATGGCTTCGCTGTAGACCTCGTCCAGCCAGTAGTTGGCAGTGACCTTGCCGGACACGTTGAGCACCAGCCCACCGAGAGAATAACCCTGATTGGCATTGGCCTGGACCCGCCAGTCTTCACGGTTGAGGTATTCATTCATCGACGCGGCAACCTCGACCAGGGTTTTGCGGTCGCGGCGCAGGCGTCCGTGTTGTTCGCGGTAGACGATGTAGGCGCGTAACGAAAGGAAGTGGCCGGCGTCCATCAGCACCCGCTCGACCCGGTCCTGAATCTGCTCGACGTGGAGCCGTGAGTAGCCCTCCAGGTGGGCCAATACTGCCGCGAGCAAGCCATCAGCCTCGGCTTCGGCGTACTCGCCGGTGGCCTTGCCGGCGGCGATCAAGGCTTGGCGGATCTTGTCGGCATCGAAGGCGACCAGACTGCCGTCGCGCTTGTGCAGCTGGTTGTGACCCTCTCTGATCAGCGTGCTGTGCATTTACCCTCCAAACACTACATATAGGTGTTTAATGATTTAACAAACACAATATACAGTGCAGGCTACGGATAAACGCGTCTGGGGGAATTGATTGATATCAAGATTGCTTGGTTGTCCAACTATCAGGAGGCTGCTTCTGTGTGCAGATCCTGTGGGAGCCGGCATTGCCGGCGATGAGGCCAATACAGACAACATCACCCCCCACTCATGTTCATGAAGCGCAGAATCTGCACCTGACCATCCGGGTTGAAATCATGCCGCAACGGCTTGCGCCGCAGCGCCTGCTGCAGCGCCGTAACGATCGGCTGATCATCCAACGGATAACGGCGCAACATCCCCCGCAGGTCCAGCGAGTCCTCCTGGCCCAGGCATAACAGCAGCCGCCCCTCCACGGTCATACGCACCCGATTGCAACTGGCGCAGAAGTTGTGACTGTTGGGCGAAATAAAGCCAATGCGGGTCTGCGGGTGTTGCGCCAGGCGCACATAGCGTGCCGGCCCACCACTGTTCTCAGCGCTGTCGAGCAAGGCGTAGCGAGTGGCAATCACCGCCTTCACCTCATCACTGGAACAGAACGACTCGCCACGCGAGCGGCCGACCTCGCCCAGCGGCATCTCCTCGATGAAGGTGATATCAATCCCCTGATCGATGGCGTACTGCACCAACGGCAGGACCTCATCGAAGTTGCGCCCCTTCATCACCACACAGTTGAGTTTGATCCGTTCGAACCCGGCACAGCTTGCCGCTTCAACGCCGCGCAGCACCTGATCGAGGTCACCGTTGCGGGTGATCGCCCGAAACCGCTCACCATCGAGGCTGTCGAGACTGATGTTCATGCGCTTGACCCCGGCGTCTACCAGCGGCCGGGCCAGGCGTTGCAACTGTGAGCCATTGCTGGTCATCACCAGTTCGCGCAAACCCGGCAAGGCGGCAATGTGACGGCACAGATCGACGATGCCCGGGCGAATCAGCGGCTCGCCCCCGGTCAGACGGATCTTGCGCACGCCTTGGCCGACAAACAACGTCGCCAGGCGCTGCAACTCCTCCAGGGTAAGGACCTGCTGACGCGGCAAAAACGTCATGTTCTTGGCCATGCAATACACACAGCGAAAATCACAACGATCAGTCACCGACATGCGCAGGTAATCAATCTGCCGTCCGAATCCATCCTGCATCACTGTGCCCATCACCTTCCCCTTGTCTATCTGGTTACTGCACCAGCGGCGAATCGGCGCCCTGCAGCTGGATGCCACGAATATCCGCGGCGCCGATGAGGGTCTGCAGGTACTGCACCACGGCCTTCTGCCAGACGCCTTGTTGCAACTGCGTACGGATCGACGTGGCGACCGCCTCGTAGGGCAACGACTGACCTTCGATACGTTGATCGACGTAGATCACATGCCAGCCATAGCGGCTTTCCAGCGGTTTGCTGGCCAACCCCGGCGCCAGGGTGAACAGCTGGCGCTCCAACTCCGGCACGGTTTGGCCTTTGCTGATCTGCCCCAACGCCCCTCCCTGTGCCTTCGACGGGCAGGCCGAATACTTCTGCGCCAACTCGGCAAACTGCTCAGGAAGTTGCGCCAGGCGCTGCTGCAGTATTTCGGCTTGAACCAGCGCCAGGCTGCGCGCCTCGGCATCGTCCGGGGCACACTCAAGCAGGATGTGCCGCACCGCCAGCAGCGGCGCGCTATGAAAGCGCCCGCGATTGCTTTCGAAGTAACGCAGGCAGGTGGCCTCGTCACACGCCGGCACCTGCACTTCGCGCTCCAGCAGCAAGCGTGTGGCCGCCTCCTCTTCGTTCTCACCTGCCCCGACCTGTAACGCCAGGCCCAACGCGGCGATCCGCTGCTGCAACAGCTCACGGATCACCAGCGCACGCGCCGCCATGTACAGCGCTTCCTCACGGTCAGCTGCCGGGTGGTATTGCAGCTCCTGGGCCATGGCCTGGGGGCTGATCGGTACCTCGTTGACACTGATGATCGGCCATTCCTGCTCGCTGCTTGCGATCAGCTGCGCCGCTGGCTCAAACGCGGCCGCCGCCACGTTCAGCTCCGGCGCGGGGACCGTTGACGAGGCGCAGCCACCGCCGCCGCCATTACCACCGCCACATCCACATCCGCTTGACATGAGTGTCTCCTCAGATTTTCTGCCGAACGATTTGATAACGACGCCCCAGGTACCAGATCGGTGCGCTGACGACGTGCACCAGGCGGGTAAATGGGAACAACACGAACAGGGTCAGGCCCAGGAACACGTGCAGCTTGTACACCAGGCTGACCGGAGCAATCGCTGCGGCGGCCTCGACGGGACGCAACAGCACGGTGTTCTGCGCCCAATCAGCGAGCATCACCATCACTGATCCATCCATGTGCCCCGTGGAGGCAACGATGGTCATCAAACCAAGTACCAACTGGACCAGCAGCACCACCAGAATGAGAATGTCCGAGGTACTGGAGGTGGCGCGCACCCGTGGGTCGGTGAGGCGCCGGTGAATCAGCATGATCAGGCCGATCAGGCACAACAGGCCGAAGAAGCCACCCGAGACCATGGCCAGCAGTTGCTTGTTTTCGGTGCTGATCACATGGTGATAGACCGAGGCCGGTGTCAGCAGGCCAACGAAGTGCCCAGCCAGGACGAACAGCACACCGACGTGAAACAGGTTGCTCGCCGCGCGCATGCCGCGATTGGACAGCATCTGGCTGGAGCTGGCCTTCCAGGTGTACTGCGACAAGTCAAAACGCGCCCAACTGCCCAGCAGGCAGACGGCCAGGGCGACATAGGGATAGACCCCGAACATCAACAGATTCCATTTAGACATTGCCCACCTCCGCGGCCGGCGCGCTGGCCTGGCCTTGATGCTGAAAATCAACCCAGTGCAGCGGTACCGCACTTTCTTCTCGGGCCTTGCCCGGCGCACTTGGCATGGAACTGCAACGCTCTTGCTGTTCGGCCTTGAGGAAGTCCACCGCCTCTTCCTCCCAGACCTTGTCCAACGCTTCGAGCGAGTCATCACGCTGTTCGGCGGCCACCTGCTCGCGCAGGTCGGCCACGGCCTGGTGCGGTTCGGCACCGGCGATCTGCAGCAGCGCACGGAAGCAGCTGGCATAGGCGCTTTCGCGCTCTTCCAGACGTGCCGCCAGCAACGCCAGCAGGTGCGCGACGTCGGCCAGGCCCTCGCGGGCCTCGAGGTCTTCGCAGGTCGAGAGGTACTCCAGGTACAGCGGGATGTAGTCGGGCAGCTCCTTGACGCCGATGGCGAAACCGGCCTCCTCGTACTGCGCGAGCATGTCGACCATGGCCTGGCCACGGTCGCGGGACTCGCCATGCACGTGTTCAAACAGCAGCAGCGACAGTGCCCGACCGCGACCAAACAAGGCGCCGTAGTGCTCCTGGCCATCCATCAGGTCGTTGTTGCAGATCAGTTCCAGCAGTTCGAACAGCGCACCACGCTGGCGCGGGCTGATTTCCCGCGCCTGGATGATGGCCTGCTCCAGTTCGTCGCGGCCGGCCACCAGGCTTTCGTTCGGATAATCCAGCAGCAGCGAAATCACTTTAAGGATGCGCATGCTCAGTCCTCCCACAACTGTAC
>RCUI01000088.1_pt1 | contig 34052 bp, 33 predicted proteins | sample 2166121 | NCBI WGS metagenome assembly RCUI01 (sample SAMN09932700, study PRJNA488358) | compost metagenome | feature: garden; material: soil; isolation source: compost soil in succinic acid-enriched culture | place: Germany: Experimental Botanical Garden Goettingen | collected 2016-01-27
TGGAGCGGGTGAAGGGAATCGAACCCTCGTTATCAGCTTGGGAAGCTGGAGTAATGCCATTATACGACACCCGCTTTCAGGGCTGACGTTGTACCAGATGTGCGCGGCGATTTGAAGCCTTGGCTGGTAAAAAAGCCTCGTTAGGCGGCCAGTAGCGCGAGGTCAGGCATCTTCCTTCTGCCCTATAGGGCCGCTGATGCATGAGGCTGCGCTACCGCCAACCAGGGTATTCAGATCGCCAGCGCATGATGCCCCGGCACGTACTGATTACGAACGCGCGATTCGCGCACAGGCGCTTTCAGGAACCCCAGTAAGGCATCACGCGTAGCATTGCAGGCGGCCTTGTGCTCCATGTCGAGGAAGTGGCCGGTGGCACGGATCTCGCTGAAGTGGCTGTTACGCACATGCTGGCTGAATTGCCGGGCATCGTCGGTAGTGGTGTATTCGTCCCACTCGCCGTTCATGAACAACACCGGAATGTCGATCACCCGTGCCGAGCGCAGGGCATTGTCCAGGTCGTGGTCGAGCACCTGGTTGATGTGAAAGTGCATCTGCGCGTATTCGTGGTTGTCCAGGCTGCTGACGTGCCGGTAGTTGAAGCGCTTGAACAGCGACGGCAGGTGTTTGCCGATGGTGTCGTTGACCAGGTTGCCGACCTGGTAGCGGTCACAGGCACTGAGGTACTGGCAGCCACGTTCGAGGTAGTCGCGCATCGGCTCGTTGATCACCGGTGAGAAGGAGCTGACTACGGCTTTTTCAATGCGCCGTGGCTTGTGCGCCAGTGCCAGCAGGGTGCAGGCACCGCCCCAGGAGAACGACATCACGTGGTCGGCGGCGAAATGCTCGATCAATTCGAGGAGGATCTGCCCTTCGGTTTCCTTGGTCAGCAAGCGCTCGTGGCGGTTGTGCGCCTTGGACTTGCCGGCATAGGGTTGATCGTAAAGCACCACGTTGAACTGCGGATGCAGGCTACGCACTGTCTGGGCAAACGAGGCCGTCGTGGCCAGCGAGCCATTGATCAGGATGATCGTCTTCTCAGCGGCGTCTGCGCGATAGAACTCCGTGTAAACCCGATACTGACCTTGTATATCAAGCACAGCAATTTCTGGCCTCATGTCGTCGACTCCTGGCGCAAAAAGGGTGTTCGCACATGCAAGGATGCGCGTTCTTTATGACAGGTAGGCATACGCCTTGAAGTGAAGCTGAGGGCCCTTGTCGATCCGTGTGCTGCGCTGGTCGACCGGTGTTGTTCTAGGTGGGCAATCTGCTGGACGCCAATGCTTCGAGGCACGGGTCGCCAGCAAAAAGGTGTCTTTGACTACGAGCGTGACTGGCAAGTCACATGCAGACCGACGATTGGATTCAAGCAGGCAGCTCAGTAACCCGCAAGTGCCTTTGGGGAAAATGACGAAATCTTTCCGCCAGGCGGTCGTGACTTCAGATCGCCAGAATTTCCTCAGGATAGAGCGCACGGTACTCGCCAGGACGCAGTCCCGGGTCCAACTGCAACGGGCCCATGGATTCGCGGTGCAGGCGCACGACTTTGTTGTCGAAGTGGCCGAACATGCGCTTTACCTGGTGGTAGCGGCCTTCGACGATGCTCAGGCGAGCGCTGCGCGGACCGAGCAGGGTCAGTTCGGCGGGCTGGGTGGTGAGGTCTTCGAAGGCGAAATAGAAGCCTTGGCGAAACTTGTCGATGTAGTGAGGTTCGATAAGCTGCTCGGTCTCGACGTAATAAATCTTCGCCAGCTTGGTTTGTGGTTGCGTCAGTCGTCGTGACCACTGGCCGTCGTTGGTCAGCAGCATCAGGCCGGTAGTGTTGAAGTCCAGGCGCCCGGCAATGTGTAACTCGTGTTTATCTGCCTCACTGATCAGGTCCAGCACGGTGCGGTGCTCCGGGTCCTGGGTGGCGCTAACGCAGCCTTGGGGTTTGTGCAGCATCAGATAACGCGCTGCGCGTCCGTCCTGAAGCACTTGATCATCGACCTCGATGCGGCTGAATTCGCGCACTTCCAGGCGCGGGTCACTGACGCAATAGCCGTCCACACGCACCCGTCGCTCGGCCAGCAGTAGGCGTACTTGCTGACGGTTGAAGCAGGGCAGGTTACTGAGGAATCGATCGAGACGCATACAAGGCCAGACGCTGGGCGTTGCAGTTTAACCGGCGCTTACGCTGTTTGCCGCTTGCAGTTGCTCCAGCACCTGGGCGCAGGCCGGGCACAGGCAGGCCTTGTTGCGCTGTTCGGCAGGCAATGTCTCAAGTACTTCGGGGGCGATGCTGACGCTGTAGCACCAGCACGCCTGGGCCGCAGTGCGCGGGTCGGCAAGGCTGCAACGGTTGCTGGCGCCACAGGCGGGACAGCATTGCGGGTCATTCATAGTCGGACCTGGACATCTCTACGCAGACGCGATTGCGGCCGCTTTGCTTGGCACGGTACAGCGCATGATCGGCGCGGGCGATCAGGCTGTGCAGGGTATCGTCAGGTTGCAGGCTGCTCAAGCCGATGCTGGTGGTCAAGTGGATCACTGTGTCGGCGAAGTTGAACGCCCTTTGTTCAGTGTGCAGGCGGATTTTTTCGGCCACTTCTTGGGCATGGGTAGCGTCGGTGTCTTTGAGCAGCACGATGAATTCCTCACCACCCCAACGACAGATAATATCCGCCTGGCGCAAGCAGTTTTCCAGTACATGGGCGAACTGGCGCAGCACTTCGTCGCCGGCCAGATGGCCATGGGTATCGTTGAGCTGCTTGAAGTGATCCAGGTCGATCAGTAAGGCAACCAGGCGCTTGGGCTCACGCAGGGCCTCGTTCAAGGCCTGCGCGGCCAGCAAGTCGAAGCCGCGACGGTTGGGCAGGCCGGTGAGGCTGTCGAGGGTGGCCAGGGTTTCAATGTTGTCCTGGTGGCGTTTGACCATGGCATTGAGCAGTGACAGCACGACGAGTCCGATAATGGTGCAGATCGCCAGGTTCAGGTACAGCGACTGGCGGATGTTGTCCAGGGCGCCGTCTTCACGCTTGTCGACGAACAGGTACCAGTTCAGTTCCGGCACCAGACGTACATTGAGAAAGTGGCTGTGACCGTTGCGGCTCAGGTACTCATAGCTACCGCTGACCGGTGTGGGCATCTGCTTGAGCAGTTCGCGTACCCCGTCCAGCTCGCGCAGCGCCTGGCCGGTGCGGGCACCATGAGCCCCACCCTTGGAGCCGGTCAGGACCACCTGTCCTTGCCGATCAACGAAGTACACCTGGCGCTGGTAGCGTTGTTGGTAATCATCGATCAGCCGCACCACGGCTTCGACGCTCAGGCCGATACCGGTAACGCCGATAAATTTGCCATGGTAGTCGTGTACGCGATAGTTGATGAATACCGTGAGCTTGTCCTGGTTGGCCATGTCCAGGTCGACGTTGATTTCGTACGGCGCCTCCATTTCCAACACGCGAAAGTACCAGGCATCGCGTGGTTCCTGCGGGTTGATCTGCTTGAGCACACCCTTTTGTGCCTGGTAATAGTTGCCGCTGGCGCTGGAGACGAAATAAGCCGTGTAGGCGTGGTACTGCGCCATGACTTCATTGAGATAGCGGGAGAGCTGCGTCGGGTCACGCTCGCCGGCTAGCGCCCAGTCCCGCAGGAAGGTGTCGTGAGCCATCATCGAGGAGATCAGGATCGGTCGCACCAGATCCTTCTGGATTTCCGAGTAGACCGTGTCAGAGGTCAGGGGCAGCTCGGTATTGACGATGTTGTCGCGGATCGAACTGCGCGAGGCGAAATAACTCAGCAGCGATGTGGCGAGAAAGCCGCAGCCGAGCAGCAAGAGCAAGGTCAGAATCAGCGAACGCTGCGAAAACAGGGCGGAGCGAGGCAATATGACAGTCCCTTGATATAGGCCAATGGCGTTCATTCTAGTGCGACGGCCGGAAAATAACTGGACAAATATCAAGGGTATTGGCGTTGTTTCAAATTATTGCTGCAATGGCACCGGATGTGCTTTGGATGGTCTTAATTGATGCCGATTGCGCTTTGCTGATCGACGCCGACCAGCGCCGCTGGGATGGGCAGTTTCGCGGTCCAGGAGGCCGCCATGTATCGCCGACTTTTGCTTGTTGCAATGCTGAGTTTGCTGACCGCCGGCTGTGTTCCTTACGGAGGTAACGGTTACTACCATCGCACCGAAGTCTATACCGCTGATCGCTATGGCTATCCGGGCTATTACCAGCCTGGTTATCAATACAACCGTGGTTACTATGTGGTGCCGCAACCGCGTTATTACTCGCCGCCACCAAAGTATTACCGTTCAACGCCGCACTATTACCGCTCGACGCCTCATTACAACCGCGCGACGCCGCACTATTACCGCTCGGCACCGGATCATTACTACAAGCCCTACCCAGGTCGTGGCTATGACCGTTATCGCCAGGGCAATTCACGCCACGACCGCAATGGCGATGGCCGGCGCGACGGCAACTGGCATCGTTAGGCCGTTCAGGCCAGGTCCGCCAACGGATGGCGGCCTTCCCAGGCCTTGCGAAAGTGCGCCTGGATTACCGCTGTTGGCACCTGGGCGATGTCCGCCCAGTGCCAGCGCGGTTTCTGGTCCTTGTCGATCAAGCGCGCACGCACACCTTCACTGAACTCTGGATGCCGACAGCAATTGAGGCTGATGGCGTATTCCATCTGGAATACCTGGGCCAGTGACAGGTGCCGTGCCCGTTGGATCTGCTCCCAGACCAGGTGAGCGGTCAGCGGACAGCCTTCAAGCATGGTTTGCGCGGCTTTGGCCAGCAGCAGGTCGGAGTTATTGCGCAGTTGTGCGATGGCGCGCCAGGCACACACCGGATCGGCGACATCGAGCAGCGCGTCAATCTGTTTGCGTCGTGGCAGCCACTGAGCTTCGGGCAGTTGACTCTGCCCCCCGTTCTGCTGGGCTTTGAGCAGGCTGTTGAGCTGCAGGGCGGTTTGTTCCTGCCAGTTCAGTTGCAGCAGGTCGTCGAGCAGTTCTTTTTGCTGGCTTTCCCCAAGCAGGCGGTCGGCCAGGCCCAGGTCCAGGGCATCCCTGGCGTTGATCGGCGCGCCGGTGAGACCGAGAAACAAGCCGAGCTTGCCTGGCAAGCGCGCGAGGAACCAGCTGGCGCCGACATCGGGGTACAGGCCGATACTGATTTCCGGCATGGCCAGGCGGCTGCTTGGGGTGACGATGCGCACGCTGGCGCCCTGCAGCAGGCCCATGCCACCACCGAGCACATGCCCATGGCCCCAGCACAGCAAGGGTTTGGGGTAAGTGTGCAGACGGTAATCCAGGCGATATTCTGCGGCGAAGAAGTGCGCGGCCAATGGCGGCACCTCACCCGGGTGGTGGCGACAAGCCTCGGCCAGGCTGCGCACCTCACCGCCGGCACAGAAGGCCTTGGGGCCGGTGCCGCGCAGCAGCACACAAACAATGTCCGGGTTGTCGGCCCACTGGCTCAGTTGCTGGTCGAGCACTTCAATCATCGGTAACGACAAGGCATTGAGGGTCTTGGCGGCATCCAGGGTGGCGATGCCGATGCGGGCGCCATCGACGCCGGTGAGTTCTTCGCACTGTACGGCCATGGGCGACCTCATTCGTCTGATCCGGACAAGTATGGCCGCTGTTGGCGATTATGGCGGTCGCCGGTCGGATCGATTGACAAGCACCGGCAGCTTTCCTAGTGTCGCGCCATTGTTTACGGATGGCCCCATGACTGACGACGATCGCATCAAACTTGAACCGAGCTGGAAAGAAGCGCTGCGCGCCGAATTCGAGCAGCCCTACATGCAGCAATTGCGTGAGTTCCTGCGCGAGGAACATGCGGCGGGCAAAGAGATCTACCCGCCGGGGCCGTTGATTTTCAATGCGCTCAACTCCACGCCGCTGGGCCAGGTGAAAGTAGTGATCCTCGGCCAGGATCCGTATCACGGCCCCGGTCAGGCCCATGGCCTGTGCTTTTCGGTACAGCCGGGGATCCCGACGCCGCCATCGCTGGTCAATATCTACAAGGAGTTACACCGCGACCTGAACATCGAGATTCCCAAACATGGCTGCCTGCAGCATTGGGCCGATCAGGGGGTGTTGCTGCTCAACACCACCATGACCGTGGAGCGCGCAAATGCCGCCTCGCATGCCAAGAAGGGGTGGGAGTTTTTCACTGACCGGGTCATTGAAGTGGTCAGTGAGCACCAGCCCAACACGGTATTCCTGCTCTGGGGCGCCCATGCGCAAAGCAAACAGAAGCTGATCGACGGGACCAAGCATCTGGTCCTCAAGTCAGTGCACCCGTCGCCCTTGTCTGCCTATCGTGGGTTCCTGGGTTGTGGGCATTTCAGCCGCACCAACAAATTCCTCGAACAGCACGGACTGACGCCTGTGGAATGGGCCTTGCCGCCGTTGTAAGAGCAAAAAAAGGAAGCCTTAGCTTCCTTTTTTACTGTCTGGCCCGGCTGCTTGATGTTCGCCAATCCAGTGACGGAACAGCGGTTCAGCCAGAAACAGCACAAACAGTAAGCGCATCACTTGCAACGCGGTCACCAGCGGTACTGACAACTGAAGGGTCTCGGCGGTCAGGCTCATTTCAGCAATGCCGCCGGGCATCATGCCCAGGGTCAAGGAGCGTAGGTCCAATTGGGTCAGGTGGCTCAAGGTCCAGGCAGCCGCGGCGGCAATCAGCATGCTTAGCGCCGTCGCGACCAAGGTGCGCCCCAAAAAAGACGGCGCCCGGCGAAAGAACGCTCGATTGAAGTGGCAACCCAGGCCACTGCCGATCAGCCATTGGCCGATCTGGCTGGCGCCGTCGGGCAGGGCTATTTGCAAATCGGCGCCAACACTGGCGATGGCTGCCACCAGCAGCGGCCCAAACAGCCAGGGGTTGGGTTGCTTGAAGCGTTGCCACAGCCAGGCCATGGCAATCCCCAGTGGGCAGATCAGCGCCAGCCAGCGCCAGCTGACACTGCCGGCATGGGTGATTGCCACCCCGTCACCGAGCAGGTACTTGAACAGCGCCGGTACACACAGCACCACCGCCAGCACCCGCAGGCTCTGTGCGGCAGCGACCTGGCTGAGCACCGCGCCATTGCGCGCGCCGAGGTTGACCATCTCTCCGGAGCCGCCCGGCATGCTGGAAAAGAATGCGGTGGCGCGGTCTTCACCGGTGCGGCGTAACAGCCAGATGCCGACCACGCTGGAGACGCTGGTGATCAGCGCACCACAAAAGATCAAACCGAAGTTGCTGGCCACCTGTTCCACCACCGCAGGGGTGAAGTGCAGGCCAATACCAATGCCGATGATCCACTGGCCGCATTTGCGCCCGCCGGGGATTTCGCTCAATTGCCAGGGCGTCAGGCAGCGTACCAGGATGATCGCCAGCAATGAGCCGACCATCCATGGCAGCGGCCAGCCGACCAGGCTGGCGAGGTAACCGCCCGCCAGACCGACCAGCCCAGTGGCCCAACACAGCTGCAAAGGCCGATCAGACATCAGCCAGGGCACGACGCTGGATAGCGCGCTTGCGCCAGATGCGTAGCAGTGGCAGCACCATCATGGCCAGGGTCAGGCCCCAGACACTCAGGCTGATCGGGCTGGACCAGAGGATGTCCAGGGCACCGTTGGAGATCGACAACGCTCGGCGCAGGTTTTGCTCCATCAAACCGCCAAGGATGAAGCCGAGGAGGATGGGCGACAGCGGGAAGTCCAGCTTGCGCAGGATGTAGCCGAAGATGCCGATGCCGATCATCAGGAACAGGTCGAAAGTGGTGGCATGCACGGCATAGACGCCGATTGCGGTGATGATCGCGATCACCGGCACCAGGGCCCAGTTAGGTACAGCGAGGATTCGGGTGAACAGGCGGATCATCGGGATGTTGAGGATCACCAACATGATGTTGGCGATGAACAACGAGGCGATCAGCCCCCAGACGATGTCGGGTTGTTGTGCGAACAGCATTGGCCCCGGGGTGATGTTGTACAAGGTCAGCGCGCCGATCATCACGGCGGTGGTTCCCGACCCCGGCACGCCCAGGGTCAGCATGGGCACCAGAGCGCCGCAGCAGGAAGCGCCAATCGCGGTTTCTGGCGCGGCCAAGCCGCGTTTGTCACCCTTGCCAAAGGTGCCGCTGGCACCGGCGATGCGCTTCTCGGTCATGTAGGCCACGGCGCTGGCCAGGGTTGCGCCGGCACCAGGCAGCACGCCCATGATGAAACCGAGCACACCACAGCGAATGTTCACCACGAATACTGAAGCGGCTTCCTTGAAGTTGAACAACATGCGTCCGGTCGCTTTCACTGCGGCGTGGCCATGGTGGGTCTTTTCCAGCAGCAGGAGGATTTCGCTGATGGAGAATAGGCCCAGCACCAAGACCACGAACTGAATACCGTCGGCCAAGTGCACGCTGTCACCGGTGAAACGGTACACGCCGCTGTTGGCGTCGATGCCGATGCTGGAGAGGAACAGGCCGATCAGTGCCGCGATGAAGGTCTTGAGCGGTCGGTCGCCGGCCATGCCACCCAGGCAGACAATCGCGAAGACCATCAGCACGAAATACTCAGCGGGCCCGAAGGCAATCGCCCATTTGGCCAGCAGCGGGGCAAACAGCACCATGCCACAGGTGGCGATGAACGCGCCGATGAACGAACTCCATGCCGACAACGACAGCGCTACACCGGCCAGGCCCTGGCGCGCCATGGGGTATCCGTCGAGAGTGGTCATGACGGTGGACGCTTCACCGGGAATATTCAACAGGATCGAGCTGATCCGCCCGCCGTATTCGCAGCCAAGGTAGACCGCAGCTAGCAGGATCAGTGCTGATTCTGGCGGCAGGCCGAGGGCGAAGGCGATGGGGATAAGCAAGGCCACGCCATTGATCGGGCCCAGGCCTGGTAACAGACCGACGACAGTGCCGATCAGGGTACCGGCCAGGGCGGTGACCAGGTTGTAAGGGCTCAGGGCGACGCCGAAGCCTTGGCCCAGATAACTGAGGGTATCCATGTCAATTCTCCAGAACGTCGAGTAGGCCCAGGGGCAGAGGGACATCCATGACTCGGTCGAACAACCAGTACAGGGCGATACTCATCAAACCGATGATCACCACACTGGGTAACCAGCGCCCCCCATAGAGCCGGGCCATGGGCACGCCGATGAGGATGCTGCTGAGAATGAAGCCGAGCGGTTCGAAGGTGGCGGCGAATACCAGTAGCAAACCGATGCACAGCGCGATTTTGTTCAGGGTTTCACGGTCAAGTTCAGGTTCGTCGTCCTTGCGTACGATGGGCGTAGGGCGAAATGCCAGGTACAGCAGGCCGATGCTCATCAAGCCGAGCATCAGCAAGGGGTAGGCGCGCGGGCCGACTGGTTCATAGGAAAACGCGGCCTGGTAGGGCCAGGCCATTACTGCCAGGGCGGCACATAGCGCCAGCAGAAACAGCGCGAAGATGCGTTGCAGGACCATAGGGGGAATCCTCTTTTCGCGGGGCAAGCCTGTACCCACAGGGTGGCGCTGTGTCCGTGGGAGCGGGCTGCCCCGCAATGCTTCTAAGGGTTTAGGGGCTTACTGAATCAGCCCAAATTCCTTGGCCAGGGTCTTGTAGTCCGCCACCTGTTTCTTCACGTAGGTGTCCAGTTCGGCACCGGTCATGGCGAAGGGGAACAGCTCGCGCTGGTCGCGCAGCTTGGCGAAGTCATCCGAGGCGAGCATTTTGTCGAACGAGGTCTTCCACCAGTCGTACTCTTCATCGGTGACCTTCGGCCCCAGATAGAAGCCGCGCACTACCGGCCAGACGATGTCGTAACCCTGTTCCTTGGCGGTCGGGATGTCCTTCATTTCCGGCTCGTCCAGGCGGTTCTCGGCGAATACCGCGAGCAGACGCATGTCACCGCTCTGGATGTGCGGCATGGAGTCGGAGATGTCGGTACTGCCGACCTGGATATGCCCACCGAGCAGTGCCGTGGCAATTTCACCACCGCCTTCGAGGGCAACATAACGCAGGTCACGCGGGTTAATGCCGGCCGCTTTGGCAATCAGTGCGGTCTGCATCCAGTCCTGGCTGCCGACGGTGCCGCCGGAGCCGATGACCACTTTGCTTGGGTCTTTTTTCAGCGCGTTAACCAGGTCATCTAGGGTCTTGTAGGGCGAGTCGCTTTTCACGGCGATGGCACCGTAGCTGGTGCCGACCGCTGCCAGCCAGCGCACGGCGTTTTCGTCGAAGCGACCGAACTTGCCCTGGGCCAGGTTGAGCAGCGAGCCGCTGGACCAGGCCACCAGGGTTCCGGCATCGGCTGGCCGCTGGGCGACCACGGCGTTGTAAGCAACTGCGCCGACGCCGCCAGGCATGTAGGTTACGCGCATGGGCTTGCTGAGAATCTTCTCGTTGACCAGGGCGCTTTGCACCAGTTTGCAGGTCAGGTCGAAGCCACCGCCGGGGGAAGCCGGGGCGATGCACTCAGGGCGTTTAGGTTCTTCGCTTGCCAGGGCCTGGCCGGCAAACATGAGGCAGGCAGTGGCAAGTGCGATACGGCGCAGTGAAAAGGTCATCGTCTATCTCCGTGAGCATTATTGTTATCGGGGATTACCACAATGCAAGGCTGTAACTCACCAGCAGCCGCACCTCGTCCGCATCGCGGGCGAAGTTCGAACGGAAGGTGGCGTTGCGCAGGCGCACGGCGACGTTTTTCAGGGCGCCACTTTGCACCACATACTTGAACTCGGTATTGCGTTCCCATTCCTTGCCTTCACCGCCATCGGCCAGGCTGACATTATCGCCGCTGATGTAGCGAGTCATGAAGGTCAGGCCAGGGATGCCCAGTTTGGCGAAGTCATAGTCATAGCGCGCTTGCCAGGAACGCTCGTCAGCACCGGCGAAGTCGTTGATCTGGACGAAGTTGACCAGGTAAGGGTCGGCACCGTCGACGTAAGGGAAGGCGGTGTCACCAGACAGGTGCTGATAGCCGGCACTGAGCTTGTGGCCCAGGAGGCCGTAGCTGAGCATGCCGTTGAGCGCAGTGTTGTCGATGTTGCCACCACGGGCCTGGCCCTGGTCATCACTGAACGCCATGCGCAGGTCGGCGCCGAAGGTGCCGGGGCCCCAAGGCTGACTGGCAATCATGCCGACGAAGTGCTGGCGATAGACATCATCGAGCTGAGCCCAGTGGTAGCTACCAGTGATCTTGTCGGTGAACTTGTAATCCAGGCCAGCCATGTCGAAATGGTTGCCGGCAACCGTGCCAAGAAAGCGGCTGTTCTTGTTGTTGAGGGCGATGTCCTGATTATCGGTGCTGTCGCGGTCCTTGGCTTTTTCCAGGCGGCCGCCGGTAAAGGTCAGGTTTTTGATTTCGCCGGAGGTCAGCAGGCCACCTTCGAAGGTCTGCGGCAGAATGCGACCGTCATTGGGCTGCAGGGTTGGCAATTCCGGCATTAGGGTGCCGACCTTCAATTCGGTTTGCGAGATCTTCACCTTGCCGGTCAGGCCGAGCTTGGAATACTCGTCGGCGGCGCGTCCGCTGTCGTGGGTCGGCAACAGGCCGCTGCCGGTGCGGTCGGGGCTGGAGTCGAGTTTGATACCGAGCATCCCCAAGGCGTCGAGACCAAAGCCAACCGTGCCGTCGGTGTAGCCGGACTCGAAGTTGAGCATGAAGCCCTGGGCCCACTCGTCACGTTTGGACTGCTGGGCGCTCGTGCCATCGCGAAAGTCGCGGTTGAAGTACATGTTGCGGGTTTCGAAGGTCGCTTTGCTGTCATCGAAAAAAGCAGCCTGGCTCAGCGGCGTGACGCCGGCAAGGGCGAGGGCACTGGCAACTGCGGTCTGGCGGGAGGGTAAACGGCGGGTAGGCGCGTACGCCTGGGGCTGCATGGACAGCATCGTAAATGACTCCGTTATTGTTCTTATTAGTTCGAACTTCATGTTCGGTTGTACGGCAAGCAGAGTGAGCCGTGAGAGGATGCTAGGGGCTGAACCTTTCGCTAACCTTTCAGCAGCTTTTCATTGTTACCAAGGCTTCACAGGCGGGCTGTCGGCTGTACACTCCGCGCCATTGACCGCGACGCGACCGGAGAAAGAACGATGCGTGTGCTGCTCGTCGAAGACCATCTGCAGCTGGCTGAAAGCGTGGCCCAGGCCTTGAAAAGTACTGGCCTGACCGTGGATGTATTGCACGATGGCGTGGCCGCCGACCTGGCCCTGGCCAGCGAGGAATATGCCGTGGCCGTGCTCGATGTGGGCTTGCCGCGCATGGACGGTTTCGAAGTGCTGGCGCGCCTGAGGGCACGCGGCAAAACCCTGCCGGTGCTGATGTTGACCGCCCGCAGCGACGTCAAGGACCGGGTCCATGGCCTTAATCTCGGGGCTGACGATTACCTGGCTAAACCGTTCGAACTGACTGAGCTGGAGGCACGGGTCAAGGCCTTGTTGCGCCGTAGCGTGCTCGGTGGTGAGCGTCAGCAACGCTGTGGTCCCTTGGTGTACGACCTCGATACTCGCCGTTTCACCCTCGGTGATGATCTGCTGACCCTGACTTCCCGCGAGCAGGCTGTGCTCGAAGCCTTGATCGCCCGGCCGGGACGGGTGATGAGCAAAGAGCAGTTGGCCGCTCAGGTGTTTGGCCTGGACGAAGAGGCCAGCGCCGATGCCATTGAAATCTACATCCATCGCCTGCGCAAAAAACTCGACGGCCATGCAGTTGCCATCGTCACCTTCAGGGGGCTCGGTTACCTGCTCGAGCATCGCGATGCGTGACAGCGTCAGCCTGCGTGGGCGGCTGCTGTGGAACCTGGCGGTGCTGCTGGTGGTGTTGATGCTTGCCAGTGGCTTGAGTGCTTACTGGAATGGTCGTGAAGCCGCCGACACTGCCTACGATCGCACCCTGCTGGCATCGGCACGGACCATCGCTGCTGGTTTGTCGCAACGGGACGGCACCCTCAGTGCCGATGTGCCTTACGTCGCATTGGATACCTTTGCCTACGACAGCGCCGGCCGCATCTACTACCAGGTCAACGACATTCATCAACGGCTGATCTCTGGTTACGAAAATTTGCCGGCACCTCCGCCTGGCACACCGCGTACTGATGATTACCCGGCGCTGGCGCGCTTCTATAACGCCCGATATCTGGGGCAGGACGTGCGGGTGGTCAGCCTGCTCAAGGCCGTTTCCGAACCGAACATGAACGGCATGGCCGAAATCCGTGTGGCCGAAACCGAAGAGGCGCGGGTGCGCATGGCGCGCAGCCTGATGGCCGATACCCTGTTGCGCTTGGGCATGCTGGCGCTTGGCGCGCTAATGCTGGTGTGGTTTGCGGTCAGTGCCGCGTTGCGTCCGCTGGAGCGTTTGCGCAGCGCCGTGGAAGAACGTCAACCCGATGACCTGCGGCCCTTGCCGCTGGTCGAGGTGCAACGTGAATTGAGCCCGTTGGTGCGTGCCTTGAACCATTTCACCGAACGCCTGCGCGGCCAGTTCGAGCGTCAGGCCCAATTCATTGCTGAGGCCGCCCATGAGCTGCGCACGCCGCTGGCAGCGCTCAAGGCCCGGGTTGAGCTGGGCCTGCGTTCGAATGAGCCACAGGTTTGGCGTGACACACTGGAGTCGGCGGCCCAGGGCACTGACCGCCTGACTCACCTGGCCAACCAGCTGTTGTCCCTGGCGCGGGTGGAAAACGGTGCCAGGGCCATCGCCGAAGGGGGCGCACAGTTATTGGACTTGAGCCAGTTGGCACGTGAACTGGGTATGGCCATGGCGCCGTTGGCCTACGCGCGCGGGGTGGCGCTGGCGCTGGAGGCCGAGGCGCCGGTCCAGGTGCGTGGCGAACCGACGTTACTCAACGAGTTGCTTAGCAACCTGGTGGACAACGCTCTGGCCCATACACCCAAGGGTGGCAATGTGATTTTGCGCGTCTATGCGCCTGGAGTGCTGGAGGTCGAGGACGACGGCCCCGGCATTCCTGAAAATGAGCGCGAACGAGTGTTCGAACGCTTTTATCGACGTGGCGCCCAGGGCACTGGCTTGGGCCTGGCGATTGTCGGTGAGATCTGCCGCGCACACTTGGCCCAGATCAGCTTGCATGACGGTGAGCGCGGCGGTTTGAAGGTGCGGGTCAGTTTTACGGTGGACTAGCGGAACATCGAACGGGCAAACAGCAGGTCGCTGGCCTCCAGTTCAGTGCCGGTGGGCAGCCCCAGGTGGCGGTACGCTGGCAAGGCTGCCAGAGGCCGCGATCTGTCGTTGGCCGGGCTCAAGGCGCGGGCGATCTGGACGATGTCGACGTAGTCGACCCGGTCACTGCCACGGTCCAGGTCCAGGACCTGGCCGGGAAGCCTGACCAATTGTTCGGGAAACTCCCAACTGCTGAGGATCTTGTCGCCCAGGGCTGGATGAATCTGATCGATCACATAGTTCAGGCACACCGGATCCGAGAGCAGCTCGTTGTGTTCTTCGGCGTAAATCAGGATCGGCAGCACGCCAATCTGGTGAACCAGGCCAGCCAGAGCACCCTGGTCAGGTTTGAGTTGGGTGTAGCGTAGGCAGAGTTCGTAGCTAATGCCGGCAACTTCCAGACTGTTAGCCCAGACTTCGCGCATCTTCTTTTCGACCACCTCCGAGCGGGCGTGAAAGATCTGTTCGATCACCAGGCCGACCGCCAAGTTGCAGCTGTAATTGATGCCCAGGCGGGTGATTGCGGTCTGCAGGTCAGTGACTTCAACTGAAGCGCGCAGCAACGGGCTGTTGACCACCTTGATCAGGCGGGCCGAGAGGGCGGCGTCGCGGCCGATGACCTTGCTCAAGGCGCTAACGCTGATTTCGCTGTCTTCGGCGGCCTCGCGGATGCTCAAGGCAACCTCAGGCAAGGTCGGCAGCACCAGGTCATCGTTGTCGATGGCGGCCAGCAACTGGGCCTGGACCATCTCGGCCAGCTTGTTCATCGTGACTCTCTAGCGCAATTCAAGGAGAACCCCAACCTGATTGGGCCGGGGCAAGGCAGGCTCAGCGCTGGATCTCGCGGTCGCGATCCAGTTCGTAGGGCAACGTCAACAGCGCAAGGCGCGGACCGTCGGGGCTGCCCAGATGCAGGTTGTTGTCTTCCACGGCATCGGCAGTCAACACGGCCAGCAGTTCACTGCCGTCTGCGCTACGCGCGGCCAGGACCACTTCACCCACTGAAGAACTGTGAGTGGGTGAGAAAATCTCGGTGCCAGGTTCCGGTACGCTGTCGCTGCTCAATGCCACACGGTACTGGCGGCGCTTGAGCTTGCCCAGGTACTGCATGCGCGCGACGATTTCCTGGCCTGTGTAGCAGCCTTTCTTGAAGCTGACACCACCAACGGCCTGCAGGTTGATCATCTGCGGGATGAACAACTCACGGGTCTGGGCCATGACTTGGCCGATGCCTGCACGAATCTGCCCAAGCAGCCAGTCGTTCAGTGCTGCCTGCGGCAGCTTTTCGCCCAACACGGCCTGGACACCAGCGGCCTGCTCAGCCGGTACCCACAGCTCGACTCGGGCGGGCGACACAAGAATGGCAATCAGGTCGTTGTGACGGGTAATGCCATCGACCTGTGCCGGCTGCTCAAGGCCCAACGCCTGCAATGCCGCTTCGCCGTTATGCAGACCAAAGCGCACCCAGGCGTCGCTGTCGTCGGTCAGCTTGGCCTTGGAGAACACGGCGTACTTTTTCAGGTCGGCCAGCTGCGCATCAAGCAGCTCACGGGTCATGGCCAGCAGGAAACCGTCGGCCGCAGGCAGGATGCGAAAGCTCGACTGCATGCGGCCTTTGACCATGCAACGAGCACCCAAGCTGCTGGTACTGTCGTTGAGGTAGCTGATGTTGCAGGTCAGTTGGCCTTGCAGAAATTTGCCGGCGTCCGAGCCGCGGACGGCGAGAATGCCTTCGTGGGACAGGGTGCAGAAAAAAGCGGAATCGGCCATGGGTCATCGCAGGGTAGTAAGACTGGGGGTCATGATAGAGCGCCGTCGGCAAAATAGGTAGTTGAGTGCACCCCTGTGACATTATTTACTCACATGTCCGGACCAACGTCGCGTGTCCCAGAGGCCCGGGCTCTGTATACTGGCGGCCTATTTTCGGAGGGCTCCATGGTCGAACAAATTGAACTCAACAAGCTCTTTTGGCACAGCCGCCGCGGCATGCTCGAGCTGGACGTGTTGCTGGTTCCTTTCAGCCAGGACGTCTTTCCAACCCTGAGCCCGGAAGACCGCGAACTGTACTGGCGCCTGCTCGGTTGCGAAGACCAGGACATGTTTGGCTGGTTCATGGAGCGCAGCGAGTCCGAAGACCCTGAGCTGCAGCGCATGGTTCGCATCATTCTGGACCGTGTCCAGCCCAAGTGAGCGTTTCGAGTGTCGCTGGCAGGGCTCGCCAAGCCTGCTGGCGGCCTACCTGGTCAGTCTGCTGCTGGCCTTGCTGGCGCTGAGCCTGTTGCAGATACCCTGGTGGCTTCAACTGAGTGGCGTGGGCCTGTGTCTGCTGCACGCCGGCTGGATGATTCCCCGGCGCATTCTGCTCAGCCACCCGCAGGCCATCAGTGGTTTACGGCGAGCCCCTGACGGCTGGCAGTTGTTCAGCCTGGCCAAGGGTTGGCAGTCGGTACAGCTACGCCCCGACAGCCTGGCCTTGCCGGGCTTGATCGTGCTGCGCTATCGCCGCCAGGGTTGGTGGTTCAGTCAGGGTCTGTGCATTGCCCATGATGCGCTGGAACCGGTGCAGCACCGGCGCCTGCGCGTGCGCTTGAAGTTCAGTCGGCGTAGGTGGGCGGCTGCACAATAGTGTCATGTGCTTCGGCGAGCATACCGGGGTAGTCCAGGGTGTAGTGCAAGCCCCGGCTTTCCTTGCGCTGCATGGCGCAGCGAATCATCAGTTCGGCAACCTGGGCCAGGTTGCGCAGTTCGATCAGGTCGCGGCTGACCTTGTAGTTGCTGTAGAACTCGTCGATCTCGTCAAGCAGCAGGCGTACCCGGTGCTCGGCACGTTGCAGGCGTTTGCTGGTACGCACGATCCCCACGTAGTCCCACATGAAGCGCCGCAGTTCGTCCCAGTTGTGCGCGATGATCACGTCTTCATCCGAGTCGGTTACCTGGCTGGCATCCCAGCAGGGCAGGGCCCGCGGCATGCTCACCTGGTCCAGGTGTGATTCGATGTCGGTGGCTGCGGCGCGGCCATAAACGAAGCATTCGAGCAGTGAGTTGCTGGCCATGCGGTTGGCGCCATGCAGGCCAGTAAAGCTGGTTTCACCGATGGCATACAGGCCGGGCACGTCGGTATGACCGCGGTCGTCGACCATGACCCCGCCGCACGTGTAGTGAGCGGCAGGTACCACTGGAATCGGCTGGCGGGTGATGTCGATACCGAAGGTCAGGCAGCGCTCATACACGGTGGGGAAGTGGCTTTTGATGAACGCCTCTGGTTTGTGGCTGATGTCCAGGTACACGCAGTCCACGCCCAGGCGTTTCATTTCGTGGTCGATGGCGCGAGCGACGATATCGCGTGGCGCCAGCTCTTCGCGAGGGTCGAAGCGCGGCATGAAGCGCTCGCCGTTGGGCAGTCGCAGCAACGCGCCTTCACCGCGCAGGGCTTCGGTAATCAGGAAACTCTTGGCCTGAGGGTGATACAGGCAGGTGGGGTGGAACTGGTTGAATTCCAGGTTGGCCACCCGGCAACCGGCACGCCAGGCCATGGCGATACCATCGCCGCAAGCACCGTCGGGGTTGCTGGTGTACAGGTAAACCTTGGCTGCGCCACCGGTGGCGAGCACGGTGAAGCGCGCACCAAAGGTGTCGACTTCGCCAGTGTTGCGGTTGAGTACGTAAGCGCCCAGGCAGCGGTCGCCGTCCTGGCCCAGGCGTCGCTCGGTAATCAGATCAACCGCCACCCGCTGTTCCAGCAGCTCAATGTTGGGCCGTTGCCGCGCCTGGGCCAGCAACGTGGTGAAAATCGCCGCCCCGGTTGCATCGGCGGCATGGATGATGCGCCGATGGCTATGGCCGCCTTCGCGGGTCAGGTGAAACTCAAAACCGCCATCATCGACACTGGCATTTTCATCGCGGGTAAAGGGCACCCCCTGATCGATCAGCCACTGGATGGCCTCGCGGCTATGCTCAACAGTAAAGCGCACGGCGTCTTCATGGCACAGGCCGCCGCCGGCGTTGAGGGTGTCCTCGACGTGGGACTGCACCGTGTCGGTGTCATCCAGTACTGCGGCGACCCCGCCCTGGGCCCAGTAGGTCGAACCGTTGGCGAGGTCTCCCTTGCTGAGCACGGCAATGCGCAGGTGGCCGGGGAGGTTCAGCGCCAGGCTCAGACCGGCGGCGCCGCTGCCGATCACGAGGACATCATGTTGGAGTTGTTGGCTCATGTCAGGACACTAGTATCTGAAGGGGGGGATCGGCACAATAGTCAGGCGCTTATGGCATTGTGAAACTATCGTGAATCTGGACCGGTTGCCTTTATAGCAGCCCCAAGGCCCTGATTTCCAATGGCGCTTGCGTGGCTCCAACGGCTTTTTTGGAACTTTCCACGCGGTGTGGATATCCATAGAAGGTTGTCCGCACGCCACAATGCCGCGGCGACGCATGGCAGTAGCTGGTCACTCGGCGCTGTCGGCGTATTCGAGACCCGATTATCGACGCAGCCGGCCGTGACCGCGCTGCGTTTTTCGTGCGAGCCGACCAAGGGCCGCAGGAAACTTGCTTGGAGGGGAGAACTTTTGCGAAAAGCCCGAGTCTATGGTTGCAAGCCTGAACGATGCTTCTCGCAACGCTCCTTCAAGTTCACTGAGGAGTGTTCATGCTAACCCAGGAAGAGGATCAGCAGCTTGTCGAGCGCGTGCAGCGTGGCGACAGGCGAGCGTTCGATCTGTTGGTGCTGAAGTATCAGCACAAGATTCTCGGGTTGATCGTGCGTTTTGTACACGACACCCATGAAGCCCAGGATGTGGCGCAGGAAGCTTTCATCAAGGCTTACCGCGCGCTTGGTAATTTTCGCGGAGACAGTGCTTTCTACACCTGGCTGTACCGCATTGCCATCAACACGGCAAAGAACTATCTGGTGTCCCGCGGTCGGCGGCCACCGGACAGCGATGTGAGTTCCGAGGATGCGGAATTTTACGACGGCGATCATGGCCTCAAGGATCTGGAGTCCCCCGAGCGTGCGTTGTTGCGAGATGAGATCGAAGGCACCGTCCATCGGACCATTCAGCAACTGCCAGAAGATTTACGTACGGCGTTAACTTTACGTGAATTCGATGGTCTGAGTTACGAGGACATTGCGAGCGTCATGCAGTGTCCGGTGGGTACCGTGCGCTCTCGAATCTTCCGCGCTCGGGAGGCCATAGACAAAGCCCTGCAGCCGTTGTTGCAGGAAACCTGAGACAGCGGCGACAGCCAAGAGAGGAACCGCCATGAGTCGTGAAGCTTTGCAGGAATCGCTGTCCGCGGTGATGGATAACGAAGCGGACGAACTGGAATTACGTCGGGTATTGAACGCCGTCGATGATGCCGAAACCCGTGCCACCTGGTCGCGTTATCAGGTTGCCCGTGCCGCCATGCACAAAGAACTGGTGCTGCCACAACTGGATATCGCCGCTGCCGTCTCTGCCGCACTGGCTGACGAAGCCGCGCCGGTCAAGGTCAACCGTGGTCCATGGCGCAGCCTGGGTCGCCTGGCTGTCGCTGCCTCGGTTACGGTCGCTGTGCTGGCCGGTGTGCGTCTGTACAACCAGGACGAGATCAGTGGTGCCCAGCTGGCTGCCCAGCAACCGGCGCAGCAGAATCTGAGCGTGCCGCAAGTTCAGGGCCCAGCCGTGTTGGCAGGCTATAGTGAAAGTGCAGAGCAGCCAGGCCCAATGGCCAATGGCGTGCTGCAAGGGCAATCCGGCTGGCACGACCAGCGTCTGCCCGGCTATCTGCGCCAGCATGCTCAGGAAGCAGCCCTCAAAGGTACCGAGAGCGCTCTGCCTTATGCCCGTGCGGCTAGCCTGGAAAACCGTTAAGTAAGGAGGATCATGCGCGCGCTACCTCTACTACCGCTGTTGCTGGGTGGCTGGCTGGTTCTGCCGGCCCATGCGGCCAACTCCTCACCGGAGGCAGGCGACTGGCTCAAAAAGCTAGCCCAGGCCGAGCAACAGCAGAGTTATCAGGGTACTTTCGTTTACGAACGTAACGCCAGCTTCTCCACCCACGACATCTGGCATCGCGTCCAGGATGGCAAGGTCAGCGAGCGGCTGCTTCAGCTCGATGGCTCCGCCCAGGAAGTCGTGCGTGTCGACGGGCATACCCAATGCGTGAGCGGAACCTTGGTACCGGGTGTCGCCAGTACCCCGGAAACGACTGCGCGAGTGCTTGATCCCCTGAAACTGATGAGCTGGTACGACCTTGGGGTGGCCGGCAAGTCTCGGGTTGCGGATCGTTCCGCGGTTGTTGTCACTTTGACCCCGCGTGATCAGCATCGATACGCCTTCGAATTGCACTTGGACAGCAAGACCGGTTTGCCGCTCAAGTCGCTGATGCTCGACGACAAGGGGCGTCTGCTGGAGCGTTTTCAGTTCACTCGTCTGGATACCTCTACTGCGCCGACCGACAACGAACTTAAGCCAAGTGCGCTATGCAAGCCGGTAATTCAGGTGGCGGCACAGGCTGCACAGCCTGTCACTGGCTGGCGTTCCGACTGGCTGCCACCAGGTTTCGAACTGGTTGATAGTTCGGTCCGCAAAGACCCGCAAGGCAAGAACACCGTCAACAGCCTGATGTACGATGATGGCTTGGCGCGCTTTTCAGTGTTCGTTGAAGCCTTGGACGGTGGCTCTGCAGCGGATATTCGTACCCAACTGGGCCCTACCGTTGCCGTATCCCGACGCTTGACTACGCCCAAGGGAGAGGTGATGGTGACTGTCGTGGGTGAAATTCCGATCGGTACCGCCGAACGAATTGCCTTGTCGATGCGTTCCCAGGATACCCAGGCGCAAAAATGAACCGCAGGCACAGTGCTCAATGGCCGAGGATTGCTTGGCTGACATGATTGGCAAGCTTTGCAGTTTGCAAAAATCTCAGAATTTTTCTATAGGTCAGTCCTTTCGGGGTCTGGCCTTTCCTGCGTCTGCAGGGCCCTACTGCTAACCACGCTCGATGTGACGGGAGCCGTATGTCAATACCACGCTTGAAAACCTACCTATCGTTGTTCGCCGCCGTGCTCATGCTCGGTCAGGTGGCCACCGCTGCCCAGGCCGAAGCCCTGCCGGACTTCACCACCCTGGTCGAGCAGGCCTCGCCTGCGGTGGTCAACATCAGTACCAAGCAGAAACTGCCTGATCGCAAGTACGCGTCCGGTGAGATGCCTGACCTCGAAGGCTTGCCGCCGATGTTTCGCGAGTTCTTCGAGCGCAACATGCCGCAAGCCCCGCGTTCGCCCCGTGGCGATCGCCAACGTGAAGCGCAGTCGCTGGGGTCGGGCTTCATCATCTCCAGCGACGGTTATGTCTTAACCAACAACCACGTGGTGGCCGACGCCGATGAAATCATCGTGCGCCTGTCTGATCGCAGCGAGCTGCAAGCCAAGCTGGTGGGCACCGACCCGCGCACTGACGTGGCCCTGCTCAAGGTTGAAGGCAAGAACCTGCCTACGGTCAAACTGGGAGACTCCGAGAAACTCAAAGTCGGCGAGTGGGTGCTGGCCATCGGTTCGCCGTTTGGCTTCGACCATTCGGTGACCAAAGGTATCGTCAGCGCCAAGGGGCGTACCTTGCCTAACGACACCTATGTGCCGTTCATCCAGACCGACGTGGCGATCAACCCGGGTAACTCCGGTGGCCCGCTGTTCAACATGAATGGTGAGGTGGTGGGTATCAACTCGCAGATCTTCACTCGCTCGGGTGGTTTCATGGGCCTGTCGTTCGCTATCCCGATCGATGTGGCGCTGGATGTTTCCAACCAGTTGAAGAAGGACGGTAAGGTCAGTCGCGGTTGGTTGGGCGTGGTAATTCAGGAGGTCAACAAAGACCTGGCTGAATCCTTCGGCCTGGACAAACCGGCCGGTGCCCTGGTGGCGCAGGTTCTGGAAGATGGTCCAGCGGCCAAGGGTGGGCTGCAGGTGGGGGACGTGATTCTGAGCATGAACGGTCAGCCGATCATCATGTCTGCTGACCTGCCGCACCTGGTCGGCAGCCTCAAGGATGGCGCCAAAGCCAAGCTCGACATCATCCGTAACGGCAAGCGTCAGGACCTGAGCATCACTGTCGGTGCGCTGCCGGACGAAGATGCTGATATCACCACCAACGCCCAGGGTGGCGTTGAGCGCAGCAGCAACCGTCTCGGTGTGTCGGTCGCCGACCTGACCGCTGAGCAGAAGAAAGCGCTCGAACTCAAGGGGGGCGTGGTCATCAAGGAAGTCCAGGACGGCCCGGCTGCCCTGATCGGCCTGCGTCCGGGTGACGTCATCAGCCACCTGAACAACCAGGCGATTCTCTCGGCCAAGCAGTTCACTGAAATTGCCAAGGAACTGCCGAAGAATCGCTCGGTGTCGATGCGCGTACTGCGTCAAGGGCGTGCCAGCTTCATTACCTTCAAGTTGGCTGAATAAGCCTGGCGCCTTGTTCGGCGCTCGCTGGTGTTAAGTAAAAGCCCGATGCGCATGCGTCGGGCTTTTACGTTTCTGGCCGGGGTGATCCATGTGCCTAACTGAAAATGGACATCACGGTCCCAATCACACCGGTAGCCGCTGTTGAGTTGAAACCAAGCAAAGTGCTACTCGAACGGGTAAGGCAGCCGATTCCATCAGTAATGCCGACAAGCCCGTCATAAGGCTGGTATTGCTCATCCATCGTGCCGTTTGGCATGAATCGCATGTACTGGATTCTATTCCCCTCACCAAGTGCCACGAGCTTGTCATCAGGCTGCAGGGTCATGCTGTACCACCTGCTGTGGTGCCCAGGGGAAAGATCTGTCAGGACCGGTTCGCCCTTGTTGAAGTCCGGGTCAGGTGTGCCGTGCTGCGTGAACTGCCAAAGCAAGGCGTGATTCTTGCCTGAAGTGCCAGCATAGGCGAAGCCCGTGATGATGAGCTTCCCATTTGGTCGCTGTAAAAGTTGATTGAGTGCTGTGGGTTGTTCGGCGGCGCGCAACCTGAGGACCCCATCAGCACCAAAAGAGGAGTCCAGCGTTCCGTCGTTGCGATAGCGGGCGATAAAACCTCGCTGTTCTGGTTTCTCAAGTGCCAGCGTTCCTGAGACAAGAAAGGTATCAGGTAACTGCACCAGGCCAGAAATCGAAACGTCATGATCGTCCGGGAGAATTTCGATGAACTCAAGCGAGCCAAATCCAGGCTTGCCGTCCAGGCCCAGACGATAGACTCTGGCGGTGCGGGGGCGGTCTTGAGTGGCGCGGAGATTGATGCTCGCCAGCAGATGCTGGGCATTGACCGTCAACCGATTTTTGCCAATCACCAGTCCAGTGTCGCTTGGAATACTCAGCCAGTAGGTTTGAGCGGGGCCTTTGCCGTCGGGGTTGAACCAGCAGCCGATAACGGGCTTTACCTGTTGAGAGCCTGGGGCGACACTCCAACCTAGTAACAGGATGTGGCCCTCTTCTGTCACTGCCACGGCTTCGCTGGAGGACTGTTCGTCGAGTTTAAATAGCCCGGTTTTCATGCCTTTTTCGGCGAAATTCTCATCGATTTTTCCGTCTTTGGTAAAACGGGCCATGGCGTAGTGCCGTCTACCCGTGTTGTCGATTGCCAGAGCGCTGGCGAGAATATTCTCCTGCTGAAGGGCAATACCTGTGATATTCAGTCCTTGCCAGCCCAATAGCGATAGCTCTGCTCGGCCCAGGTCACCGAACGTGGGATCGTAGTTGCCAGCCGGTTGTGTCGAAATGTTCATGGGAAGGCTCCGGGTGTGTGAGCCATGAGCTTATGCGCCTGAATGAGGTCGCTAAACTGGCAGAAATACTAGGGGTGAGCCTACGAATCGAGTAACACAACCACATCAACGTCTAATGGTTAGTGGGTGGGCGTGGCAGCTTGCACAGGCTTCAGGTACAATTCCCGGCTATTTTTCGGTGGGCGTCCGGCCCGCAGCCTTTTTGAGTGTTGACCCGTGAGTGATTTGAGTCATATCCGCAATTTCTCCATCATCGCCCACATTGACCATGGCAAGTCGACCCTGGCGGACCGTTTCATCCAGATGTGCGGCGGCTTGACCGCGCGTGAGATGGAAGCCCAGGTACTCGATTCCATGGACCTGGAGCGTGAGCGCGGTATCACCATCAAGGCCCACAGTGTCACCCTGCACTACAAGGCGCAGGACGGCAAAACCTACCAGCTGAACTTCATTGACACCCCCGGCCACGTTGACTTCACCTATGAAGTCAGCCGTTCCCTGGCGGCGTGCGAGGGTGCGTTGCTGGTGGTTGACGCCGGCCAGGGCGTCGAGGCCCAGTCGGTCGCCAACTGCTACACCGCCATCGAGCAGGGCCTTGAGGTCATGCCGGTACTGAACAAGATGGACCTGCCCCAGGCAGATCCAGACAAGGTCAAGGACGAGATCGAGAAGATCATCGGCATCGACGCCACCGACGCCGTGGCCTGCAGCGCCAAGAGCGGCATGGGCGTGGACGAGGTGCTCGAGCGCCTGGTGCACACCATCCCTGCGCCAACGGGTGACATCGAGGCGCCCCTGCAGGCGCTGATCATCGACTCCTGGTTCGACAACTACCTGGGCGTCGTGTCCCTGGTGCGTGTGCGTCACGGCCGGGTGAAGAAAGGCGACAAGATCCTGGTCAAGTCCACCGGCAAGGTGCACCTGGTCGACAGCGTCGGTGTATTCACCCCGAAGCACACCCAGACCGCTGACCTCAAAGCCGGTGAAGTAGGCTTCATCATCGCCAGCATCAAGGACATTCACGGCGCTCCGGTCGGTGACACACTGACCCTGAACACCACCCCTGAAGTCGAAGTGCTGCCAGGTTTCAAACGTATTCAGCCACAAGTTTATGCCGGCCTGTTCCCGGTCAGTTCCGATGATTTCGAAGATTTTCGTGATGCATTGCAGAAGCTGACCCTGAACGACTCGTCGTTGCAGTACCTGCCGGAAAGCTCCGATGCCCTGGGCTTCGGCTTCCGTTGCGGTTTCCTTGGCATGCTGCACATGGAGATCATCCAGGAGCGCCTGGAGCGCGAATATGACCTGGACCTGATCACCACCGCGCCAAGCGTAATCTTTGAGGTCAAGCTCAAGACCGGCGAAACCATCTACGTCGACAACCCGTCGAAGCTGCCGGATGTGTCCTCGGTCGAAGATTTCCGTGAGCCGATCGTTTCGGCCACCATCCTTGTGCCTCAAGAGCACCTGGGCAACGTCATTACCCTGTGCATCGAGAAGCGTGGCGTACAGCGTGACATGCAGTTCCTCGGCTCGCAGGTGCAAGTGCGCTACGACCTGCCGATGAACGAAGTGGTACTGGACTTCTTCGACCGCCTGAAGTCCACCAGCCGCGGCTATGCTTCGCTGGACTACCATTTCGACCGCTACCAGTCGGCCAACCTGGTCAAGCTCGATGTACTGATCAACGGTGACAAGGTCGACGCCCTGGCGCTGATCGTGCACCGCGACAATGCGCACTACAAGGGCCGCGCATTGACCGAGAAGATGAAGGAACTGATTCCTCGGCAGATGTTCGACGTGGCAATCCAGGCCGCCATTGGCGGGCAGATTGTGGCGCGAACCACTGTCAAGGCGCTCAGAAAGAACGTACTGGCCAAATGCTACGGTGGTGACGTGAGCCGTAAGCGCAAGCTTTTGGAAAAGCAGAAGGCCGGTAAGAAACGCATGAAACAGGTCGGTAACGTGGAAATTCCACAAGAAGCCTTCCTCGCCGTGCTCAGGTTGGATAGTTAGGTCCTATGTCGCTAAATTTCCCGCTGTTGCTAGTCATCGCCGTTGCCGTCTGCGGTCTGTTGGCCCTGGTCGATCTGCTGTTCCTGGCGCCACGCCGGCGTGCGGCGATCGCCAACTATCAGGGCAGCGTCAGCCAGCCCGAAATGGCCGTGGTCGAACAGTTGAACAAGGAGCCGTTGCTGGTTGAGTACGGCAAGTCGTTCTTCCCGGTACTGTTCATTGTCCTGGTGTTGCGTTCGTTCCTGGTCGAGCCTTTCCAGATCCCTTCGGGATCGATGAAGCCGACCCTGGAAGTGGGCGATTTCATCCTGGTGAACAAGTTCTCCTACGGGATTCGCCTACCGGTGATCGACAAGAAGGTCATCGAGATCGGTGATCCACAGCGTGGCGACGTGATGGTGTTCCGCTATCCGAGCGACCCGAACGTCAACTACATCAAGCGTGTGGTTGGCCTGCCGGGCGATCAGATCCGCTACACCAGCGACAAGAAGCTGTTCGTCAACGGTCAGCCGATTGCCGAACAACTGGTCGGCACCGAGCCAGGAACCTTGGGCAGCGCCGAGCTGTACAAGGAAAAGCTCGGCGAAGCCGAACACCTGATCCGCAAGGAAATGAGCCGTTACCGCATGCCGCCTGACCAGCAATGGACAGTCCCGGCCGGTCACTACTTCATGATGGGCGACAACCGCGACAACTCCAACGACAGCCGTTACTGGGATGACCCCAATATTCCCAAGGCGCTGCATGGCATGGTCCCGGACCAGAACATCGTCGGCAAGGCCTTCGCGGTCTGGATGAGCTGGCCAGAGCCTAAGCTCAGCCACTTCCCCAACCTTTCGCGGGTCGGTCTGATCAAGTAACACCACAACGGCGCTGTCCTGGGACAGCGCCGAATGCATTTCTGGCATAGGCTGTGTTCAGAGGGATCTGCGGATCCACCTGTGCCGCCGATGCCGATGGGCGTGAGCCAAATAGTCTTTCAGGATGTTGATTTGAACAAAGCGTTGAATATCGACCACGAACTGCGCGTGGGTACACTGTGAGCGTTTCTTTGAGCCGCCTCGAGCGCCAGCTCGGTTACACCTTCAAGAACCAGGAGCTGATGCTGCTGGCCCTGACGCACCGCAGTTTTGCCGGGCGCAACAACGAACGCCTCGAGTTTCTCGGCGATGCGATCCTTAACTTCGTCGCTGGCGAAGCGCTGTTCGAGCGCTTTCCCCAGGCCCGCGAAGGCCAGCTGTCGCGCTTGCGCGCACGGCTGGTCAAGGGCGAGACCCTGGCCGTGCTGGCCCGTGGTTTCGACCTCGGTGAGTACCTGCGCCTGGGCTCCGGTGAGCTGAAAAGCGGTGGTTTTCGCCGCGAATCGATCCTGGCTGACGCCCTTGAGGCGTTGATCGGCGCGATCTACCTGGATTCGGACATGCAGACCGCGCGCGAGCGTGTGCTGGCCTGGCTGACCGGTGAGTTCGAGAGCCTGACCCTGGTCGATACCAACAAGGACCCGAAAACCCGTCTGCAGGAATTCCTGCAGTCGCGGGCCTGCGACCTGCCGCGTTACGAAGTGGTGGATATTCAAGGTGAACCCCATTGCCGGACGTTTTTCGTCGAATGCGAAGTGACCCTTTTGACTGAAAAAAGCCGAGGGCAAGGCGTCAGCCGGCGTATCGCCGAGCAAGTCGCGGCCGCCGCAGCACTGATCGCCCTGGGCGTGGAGAATGGCAATGACTGATACGAATACTACCCGCTGCGGCTATGTTGCCATTGTCGGCCGCCCGAACGTCGGCAAGTCGACCCTGCTCAACCACATCCTCGGCCAGAAGCTGGCGATCACCTCGCGCAAGCCGCAGACCACCCGCCACAACATGCTCGGTATCAAGACCGAGGGTGACATCCAGGCTATCTACGTCGATACCCCGGGTATGCACAAGAGCAACGAAAAGGCGCTCAACCGCTACATGAACAAAACCGCCTCGGCCGCCCTCAAGGACGTCGACGTGGTGATCTTCGTGGTCGACCGCACCAAGTGGACCGACGAAGACCAGCTGGTGCTGGAGCGTGTGCAGTATGTGCAGGGCCCGGTGATCCTGGCGATCAACAAGACCGACCGGATCGAAGAGAAAGCCGAGCTGATCCCGCACCTGCAGTGGCTGCAGGAGCAACTGCCGAACGCCGAGATCGTGCCGATCTCCGCGCAGCAGGGGCACAACCTCGAAGCCCTGGAAGGCCTGATCGCCAAGCACCTGCCGGAAAACGATCACTTCTTCCCGGAAGACCAGATCACCGACCGCAGCAGCCGCTTCCTGGCGGCAGAGCTGGTACGCGAGAAGATCATGCGTCAGCTCGGCGCGGAGCTGCCGTACCAGATCACCGTCGAGATCGAAGAGTTCAAGCAGCAGGGCAAGATCCTGCACATCCATGCGCTGATCCTGGTCGAGCGTGACGGCCAGAAGAAGATCATCATTGGCGACAAGGGCGAGCGGATCAAACGCATCGGCTCCGAGGCGCGCAAGGACATGGAAGTGCTGTTCGACGCCAAGGTCATGCTCAACCTCTGGGTCAAGGTCAAGGGTGGCTGGTCCGACGACGAACGCGCCCTGCGTTCGCTGGGCTACGGCGACCTCTGATCGCATCAGGCCCGGCAGCGTCCGCTGTCGGGTCGAACCTTTTCTGAAGCGCTGCTCATGGAACTGCCAGTTGGCCAACCGGCCTACGTGCTGCACAGCCGGGCCTACCGTGAAACCAGTGCGCTGGTGGACTTCCTCACCCCGCAAGGTCGCCTGCGCGCCGTATTGCGCCGTGCTCGCGGCAAGGGTGGCAGCCAGGCGCGCCCCTTCGTCCCCCTTGAAGTCGAGTTTCGCGGACGCGGCGAGCTGAAGACGGTCGGCCGTCTGGACAGTGTCGGCGTGGCCGTCTGGCTCAATGGCGATGCCTTGTTCAGCGGCCTGTACCTCAACGAACTGCTGATTCGCCTGTTGCCCGCTGAGGATCCGCAGCCCGTTCTGTTCGCGCATTACGCGGCCACCTTGCAGGCGCTGGCTGCCGGCCGGCCTCTTGAGCCGCTGCTGCGCGCCTTTGAATGGCGTGTGCTCGATGAGCTTGGCTATGCCTTCGCCCTGGACCAGGACGTCAATGGCGAGCCGCTGGTGATGGACGGCCTGTACCGCCTGCAGGTAGACGCTGGGCTTGAGCGCGTGTACTTGCTGCAACCCGGATTGTTCCGCGGTGAAGCGCTTGCCGCCATGGCTGAGGCCGACTGGAATGTACCTGGCGCCTTGAGTGCGGCCAAGCGTTTGATGCGTCAGGCGCTGGCCGTGCATCTGGGCGGACGGCCATTGGTCAGTCGCGAACTGTTTCGCAAGCGCTGAGCACGTCGTATGCTGTCAGGCTCAATCTTCAGGAGAGCCTCTTCGTGACTCAAAGCAACCGCATGCTCCTCGGCGTGAACATCGACCACGTGGCGACCCTGCGCCAGGCGCGTGGCACGCGCTACCCCGACCCGGTCAAGGCCGCGCTGGACGCCGAAGAGGCGGGCGCCGACGGCATCACCGTGCACCTGCGCGAAGACCGTCGGCATATCCAGGAGCGCGACGTACTGGTGCTCAAGGACGTGCTGCAAACACGCATGAACTTCGAAATGGGCGTCACCGAAGAAATGATGGCCTTTGCCGAACGTATCCGTCCGGCGCACATTTGCCTGGTACCGGAAACCCGTCAGGAGCTGACCACTGAAGGTGGCCTGGACGTGGCCGGCCAGGAGGCGCGGATCAAGGCGGCAGTTGAGCGGTTGTCGCGCATGGGCTCGGAAGTTTCCCTGTTCATCGACGCCGATGAACGACAGATCGAAGCATCACGCCGCGTGGGTGCCCCAGCGATCGAATTGCACACCGGCCGTTATGCCGATGCCCAAACCCCGACCGAGGTTGCTGAAGAGCTCAAGCGTGTCGCCGACGGTGTGGCCTTTGGCTTGGCCCAGGGCCTGATCGTCAATGCCGGTCATGGCCTGCATTACCACAACGTTGAAGCCGTTGCTGCGATCAAGGGCATCAACGAGCTGAACATTGGTCATGCACTGGTGGCCCATGCACTGTTTGTCGGCTTCAAGTCGGCGGTGGCGGAGATGAAAGCGTTGATCATGGCGGCGAGTCGCCACGGATAAACCTGAACTGAGTCGTGGGAGCGGATTTATCCGCTCCCACGTTCATGAGGTCTGAGTAAAAACCAGGCTGAAGCGGGTCAACCCGTTCAACGCGCTCTTCACCTCAACCCGCCCGCCATGCACGTCCATGATCGACTTCACGATCGCCAATCCCAAGCCAGTCCCGCCTTCCAGTCGACAGCGCCCTGAGCCTGCTCGGTAAAACCGCTCGAACAGATACGGCAAATGCGTCTGTTCAATACCCGGCCCGCGGTTCTCCACCGACAACCGTACTTCATCACCGCAGCGCTCGATTGCGATGTCAATCGGCAACGCCTCGGGACTATGACGGATGGCATTGCTCAACAGGTTCGACAGCGCCCGCTGCACCATCAGGCGATCAGCTATGACGGTGCCCCAACCGTGTAAACGTAGAGTGATGCCTTTTTGTTCGCTGCTGAATTCAAACAGTTCACTGACGCGTTTGGCTTCATCGGCCAGATTCACCGGCTTGAGGGCTACCTGGGTCTGCGGCTGACTGACCTGGGCGAGAAACAGCATGTCGTTGATAATCCGGTTGAGCCGGGTCAGTTCTTCAATGCTGGCTTCCAGCACGTCTTTGTATTGTTCCACCGGGCGCTCACGGGCCAGGGTGACTTGAGCTTTGCCCATCAGGTTACCGATGGGGGTGCGTAGCTCGTGGGCGAGATCATCAGAGAATTGCGAGAGTTGCTGCACGCCGTCATCAAGACGGTCGAGCATGACGTTGATAGTGATGGCCAGTTCACTCAGTTCCTGCGGCAAATCATTTACCGGTAGGCGCAAGGCCAGTTGTTGGGCAGACACCTGTTCGGCGATGTGGCGGAACCGGCGCAGTGGCATCAGCCCACGTTGAACCAGCTTCCAGGCACCGAAGCCGATTAGTAGCACCAGTAACGGCAGGGCTAGCAACGTTGAGCGCAAGTAAGCCTGCAACAGGCTGTGGTCATCAGCGAGGTTGACTGTCAGCAGCACACGTACATCGGTGCCATCTTGCAGGCGCATCAGTCGGGAGGCGGTGAGCAGGTGATTGTCTGCGCTGTCACGCCATTGATGGAAAGACAGTTGCGTACTGCCGGGGATTTGCATCAGGGCATCGGCTTCAAGCCCCGGTCCTAAGGTCAACAGGGCGGAATGGCGGCCCGTCAGGGCGATCACGCTTAGGCTCAGGTTGTCGTGCCCCATCACCACATCCAGTAGCGGATGTGCAGAGGTTTGCAGATCACCGTTCTTGAGATCGATGTTCAGGCCATGTTCGATTTGCCCCATCTTCGCCGTCAGGCTCTTGCGCGCCCGGCTGTTCAGCTCATGGTCCAAAGCCAGTACCGCCAGGCACGCCAGCAGCAGCACCAGGGCGGCGCCCATCAGGCTGACGCTTAACCCCAGGCGCAGGGACAGTCGCGCCGGTTTCATTCGCGGGCCTCAAGCACATAGCCAACGCCACGCAGGGTATGGATCAGCTTGTTGTCGAAGGGATCATCGATTTTGGCCCGCAAGCGGCGGATCGAGACTTCCACGACGTTGGTGTCGCAGTCGAAGTTCATGTCCCAGACCAGCGAGATGATCTGCGTGCGCGACAGCACTTCACCGCTCTGGCGCATCAGCAGGTGCAGCAGGGCGAACTCCTTGGCGGTCAGGTCGATGCGCTGGCCGCTGCGGTAGGCGCGATGACGACCCGGGTCCAGTTCAAGGTCGGCGACCTTCAGGGTGCTCGGCTGCAGCGCCTGGTCGTTGCGGCGCAGCAGGCTGCGGATACGGGCGAGCAACTCGGGAAATTCGAACGGTTTGAGCAGATAGTCGTCAGCGCCCAGGTCAAGGCCCTTGACCCGGTCCGACAGCCTGCCATGGGCCGTGAGCATCATGATGCGCGTGCTGGAGTCGGCACGCAGGCGTTGCAGAACAGTCCAGCCGTCGAGCTCGGGCAGGTTGACGTCAAGAATGATCAGGTCGTATGCCTGCTGGCGGGCCAGGTGCAGGCCGTCGGCCCCGGTGTGGGCGCAATCGACGATGTAACCGTTTTCGCTCAGTCCCTGTTGCAGGTAGTCGGCGGTACGAAGCTCGTCCTCGATGATCAGTAAACGCATGGGATGACTCGGTGGTGTAAAAGGCGGTGATTCTCAACCCTGAAGCAGCTGTAAGGTCAAGGGCTGAAAAGGCGTCGAGCGGCGGATACTAAGTCATCTGTCTGGCATCGTTGGCTGGATAACAGATTTGTAATTTTCGAGTCATCTTGGGGATAAACCCCGATTACTACAGTGCGGGCTCCGAAAAAGGCGCAGGAGTCCCTCATGTTTTGCACTCTGGACCGGCCCGGCACAGGCCGTGGCCGCATTCTGCTGACGGCGCTGCTACTGGTCTTGCCCTCGTTGGCCTTGGCGCAAGCTAGCGTGTTGACCCTCGACAGTGCCCTGCGCACAGCCTGGGACAACAACCCGGAACTGGCCGCGGCGCGTTGGGGCATCGATATCGCCGAAGGCGAGCGAATTCAGGCCGGGGTATTGCCCAACCCGGAAGTGGGCTGGGAAATGGAAGACACCCGGTCCGGCTCGCAGACCACCACCGTCAGTGTCAGCCAGATGTTCGAATTGGGTGGCAAGCGCGGCGCGCGGTTGAGCCTGGCGGGGCGCGATGCAGAACTGGCAGCACTGGAGCTTGAGCGTCAGCGCAACGTCTTGCGCGCAGAGGTTTTCGGCGCCTTTCAGGCAGCGGTGCAAGCCCAGGAAGGACTGCAATTGGCCGAGGAGTCATTGCGCTTGAGTGAACGCGGCCTGCAGGTGGTGCAAGGGCGGGTCAAGGCGGGCAGTGCCTCGCCGGTAGAGGCAACCCGGGCTCAGGTGCAGGTGTCCGAGGTGCGCCTGGAGCAAGGTCGGGCCGAACAGGCATTGACGGTCGCCTACCAGCAATTGGCGGCGGCGACGGGCGCATCTATGGCGCCGTTCAGCCGGGTCGAGAAGGCCAGCGCTGACACCCCAGCCATGCCGAGTCGCACGCAGTTGCTCGAGCGTCTGGAGCAGACGCCGGACATGCGCCTGGCGCGGTTGCAGATCGACCAGCGAGAGGCCGCACTCGATCTTGCCCGTACCCAGCGGGTTCCAGATCTGACGGTTAGTGTCGGCAGCCAGTACAGCGAGACCGATCGCGAACGCATTAATGTCGTTGGTGTGTCGATGCCTATCCCCTTGTTCGACCGTAACCAGGGCAATGTTCTGGCTGCAGCCCGTCGGGCCGATCAGGCCCGTGATCAGCGCAACGGCGCCGAACTGCGCCTGCGTAGCGAAGTGGTCCAGGCCCTGGCGCAATGGGGCACTGCAGCCCAGGAGGTGCAAGCCTTCGACCGCTCGATCCTGTCTTCGGCGCAACAAGCAGTAGAGGCTGCCACCCGCGGCTTTGAGCGCGGCAAGTTCAGTTTTCTCGATGTTCTCGATGCTCAGCGCACTCTGGTCGCAGCCCGCTTGCAGTACCTCCAGGCGCAGGCCCAGCAGAGCGAGGCTCGGGCGCGCCTGGAACGGATCTTCGGTGATCTGAGCCTGGCCAGTCGTTAAGCCCCCATTTTTGATCGAAGCCACTTATCCGACGGTGAGTGCTAAGGAGTCTGCATGAACAAGAAGTCGACAATGCTGCTGATCGCGGCCTTGTTGCTGGGCCTGGGGCTGGGCGTGCTGCTGGCACGCCAAGGTCCGCTGCAAGAGGTGGTGGCACCGGCCTCAGCTCATGAACACGATGAAGGTGAGCATGAAGAGAAAGGTGAGGGCGGCCATGCCGACTCTGCCGAGTCCGGTCACGAGGAGGAGGGCGCGATCACGCTCAGCCAGGAGCAGATCGACCTGGCCGGTATCGAGTTGGCCGCCGTTGGTCCACGGCAATTGCAGCGTACCCTGGCGCTGCCGGGGGAGATCCGTTTCGATGAAGACCGCACCGCGCACATGGTGCCCAGGGCAGCCGGGGTGGTCGAGTCGGTCGCTGTGGTGCTCGGGCAGCAGGTCAAGGCCGGTG